>WLWD01000954.1_pt1 | contig 60991 bp, 54 predicted proteins | sample 6712731 | NCBI WGS metagenome assembly WLWD01 (sample SAMN12718690, study PRJNA576275) | sponge metagenome | isolation source: marine sponge | host: Mycale hentscheli | place: New Zealand: South Island, Marlborough, Capsize Point | collected 2014-11-01 | reverse complement strand
GAATACAAACTTGAGGGCAGAAAAGGTTCGTTCAGCTGTTGCTGATGATATAGGGACAGTCAGAGCAAGTCGAAGAATTCCATGTATAGATGAAAGCAACTCCTTGAAGCTATCTCTCTCATTCATGGCATCACATTATAGTGTGGATAGAAGTGACCGTTTTCACTGTTGGCAGAGCTGTCTTCACTGCACCATGAAGAAGTTGAAGTTGCTTTCTTAATTCAAAAAAATTGATATCCTTAGAAAAACAAGATTTCTCAATTTCTTTCATTTCACTCTCAAATTCTTGATTATTGGCAGCTTTTATTAGTGCCTTTTCCATAGACATACTGCTGGAATGGTCTTGGATTCAAATCGATTTTGAAGTTCTCCTAACAGTACGTCACAAGCTTCAAAATACATCTTTCTGTAATGTAGTTTAGGACAAGATGGAGTATGTGGCTCACTTCCACTTGAATAATGCTGCGGCCTTCTCCTCTTTCTAGGCAAAATAGGCAAATCAATTCCATGTTCTTCAGCAAAGCTTTCTGCTCTGCTATAGAAGCGATCGAACTCTTCATCAGTTTGTAATATTTTGAAATGATTCTTTGCAGCTTCTACAGCAGATAATGCATCATGAATTGCAATATTTTTCTTTTGAAGTGTTAATGAAACTTGTTCAGAAGCACTAAACAATTGGTAACTCAGCTTTAGACCAAAAAGTGTGTCAAATTTTTCCAATAACTGCATTAGGCCAAATGCTTTCAATCCATATTCATCCTTAGTTGTATCATGAATTTCTTCCAAGATTTCCAAAAGCACATTGTAATCTCTAAGTATGGCATCAATTGCTGCTGTACGAGCAGTCCAGCAAGTCGTGCTAATAACTTCAAACTTACTGTGCCTTCTTTCTTGACTTCTTTAATTACAGAGGAAAATAAGTGAAGCCTTTTAGGGGGAAACCTTATTAGCTTACCAATTTCACGAACCACGTCCAAAGCATCTCTAAGGCAGACTATGTTTCTTCCTATTCCCTGAAGGCATAGGTAGAGTGGGCAAAACAGTGCACTGGAACAGCTGCTGGATTTTCAGCTAAAAACCTTGCTGCCACTCCAGAACGTTTACCTTGCATGTTGGCTGCTCCATCATAGGCCTGGCCACGACACATTTCCAATGGAAGATTACACCTGATGAGAAGATCTTTAATTACTGCAAATAATGGTTCTGCCTTTGTATCCGGCACTCTGAATAAACCAATCGGATCCTCAAACGATTCATACCTGTTATTCACCCAGCGAATTGACAAGTTTAGCTGTTCTGTGGAGCATATGTCTGTAGCTTCATCAACAACAACAGAAAACCAAGCTGGGTCTTGTGCACCAATTCTTGATAGTAGAACACGTAACAAATTTTTACCCATTATATTTATTAAATCGTTGACACTTTGATGACAGGTGTATCGAGTTTCTTTCAGCCATGACTTAACAACTTCACAATCATGACTCCAGGTAACCAACTGATAGAGATTGCCATCTTCTTGTCGATGTCCTTGTAGTGCAACTCCTTGCCGTGTGAGATACTGTATACCTCTCAGTTGTTTCAGCAAGCCAGCTCGTCTATTTTGCTGAAGCTTATTCTGTTGTGCAATTAACTGGGTTGTGATGGTTGGCTGTTCTTGAGCAATCCACTTCAACTTAGCTTCTTGATGAAAATGTGAGCTGTCATGATCTTTAAATTTAGCTACAGCCTTCTTCCAGTTTTGAAATCCACTATCAGTGAATGCTTTTTCCCCACATAAGTAAATAGCTCATGGTTTTTTGCATGCTTACAATAAATGCAAAATACTTTCTTCCGATTGAACAAACACTAATCCAGGAAACTGTTTAAACCAGCTAGATTGAAAACTTCTGCCCTTGGTTTTGAGAGCCTGAAGAGTGAACTTATCTGTGGGATGGTATGCTTTTGCTTCATCAGAACAACATACACTTAAACAACCAGATGTCTCAGATGTCATTGGCATTGTGGCTTGGTCTACCTGATCGATAGCTTTAGTAATTTCATCTTCTATTGCAGAGCTAGGGCTATCTTCAACAGATTCGATTACTGGTTCTTCAACAGATTCGACTACTGGTTCTTCAACAGATTCGACTACTGGTTCTTCAACAGATTCGACTGCTGGTTCTTCAACGGATTCAATTGCTGGTTCTTAAACTGGTCCTTGAGAGGAAGCTGACCAGAAACTCAGCAAACTTGTTTGTTTCTTTGCCATTTACTAGCTAGTTCTCTTCCTTCAAAGAACAGCTGCATTGATTAATTAACCACAGAGGTACTAGCTACTTAGTCAGTGGATATGAAAGGTGATAACAAAGGTGAGATAGTCAGTTACATAAGAATGGCCTCAACTTTTGAAAAATGTTTAGGGATAGGGGTGGCTATCACTCTCCTAATATAAAATAGGGCCTCTGCTCTTTGTAGTGTAAAAGTGGAGGGGCTGTGCCCTCCCTAATGAAAGAGTGGGGGGGGGAGGGCGATCGCCCCCCTGCCCCCCCCCAGTATCTCTGCCACTGAAGGAAACTCGATAAGTAGTTGTGTTGGGTTTCTGTATGTCTTACACAATTTCTTTCTCTTGTTCACATGTGAACTTGAATTTTTTACCAAAGCCAACCAAATTATAGGTGTTGCTCGCAAAACAACTTCTATTTAGCTAAAAAGCCAACAATTTACCCGAAACTGTTGCAAACCACCCTTTTCCCCTTACTAACATTTACAAGGTCAGTTCAGCCTAATATAATATACTAGTAAACATTGTATATGCAGCTATAATAATGAATAAGGGAAATAGGAGTGACTGTAATCATTTGTGGCACTATAATCAAGGGGGCTGGGAATAAGGGGGGGGGGGGGGAGGAAGCTTTTCACCAGACAGTTCCCTCCCTTCCCAAATTCTGAACGTCCCTCCAAATATTTGCATGCTGGTGTGGAGCATACATTTAGTACCTTAGCCAAACTGCACCACCCTCCCCACCCAAATTTTAAGACTGTAATACCTTATAAATTACTCTGAATGGCAATTTGTATTGTACTAGGCTTTTTATTGCACTGAACCACATCATCACATTTCCATTTTTTATGTTATGATTTATCTGCTATAGTCTTAGCACGAAAATATAAATGAAAAAACCTTAACTTTGAAGCTATCAGTTAACAATCTGAGAGATGTTGGAGCATAAATTAGTGCTGGAGAGTTTAGTTACTGGGTCCTTTCAAGATTTGCGTTCATCTTTGTCTATTACACCAGTGTGAGCTTGCCTACAGCAATTCCCTTTGCCTGTGATAACCATCTCTTAACCACATCTTACTACTCTGATTGATAGTATAAACACCTGATAGCAGATTGTGTAGATGTACTCTAATAAAAAAAAGAAGAAAAAGACACAAAATGGCAGCTCCATTGAAAGGCAAAGACACTCCTGAATACAAAGCAGTAAAATAGAAGTTTAACCAGATAGCCAAGCTAGCTATATATGCCATTACTCCTTGCCAGTCCTTGCTACTGAACTCTCAGCAAAGACCTCCTCATATAGCTTGAATGTAGTGAAGTAAGAAATTAAAACCATTCTGCCTTTGACAGAGCAGTAGAAGTCATCACTATTGTTATGAACTTGATAGAGAGTGACACATCTTCATAGTTGCACTGAAAGAGTCGGACCTTAGACAAGCAGTTAGTGAACTGGAGGGAAGCTTGGCACCAGCATCCTCAGCCCAAATCTCCCCAAAACTCAGCAGCAGCCGTTCAATCTGGTAAGTGGGATGTGGCTATATGCAGCACACAAAAAAATTCCTTGCGATGCTTGAAAATACAATTCATCATCCAGTTGACAACATTCCTAGTTAAAGCAGATAATATCGCTAAGTGATGAATCAACAAACAGATCCCAACCCAACTTGGAGAACTCTGGTTGATGCTGTCAGTGGACCATTAGTCGATAGACCTGATCTTGGTGAAAAGGTCAGGAATGCGTAACATGAGTACCTACTATATCAGAGTTAGACTGTGATAGAAACATTTGTGCAAGTATTTCACCGATAGCATTTTATTCATGGGTCAGCCTGTGGGACTAGCTTTAGAACTGGTTACTTTGTTCAATGTATTGTTTTTATACCCATGTCATATAGTAAACTATGTGTATTGTATTATTCATGTAGCTGTCAATGATTTTTAAAAAAGTAATGTGAATAGGTATGGTTGGAATCAATGTTCATGAAACACATCCAGTTCTTAATGATATGACAAAGATGAAAAGGTAATTAGATAAATATATTTACATGTGTCAGGACATGTTAGTGATCATCATCCTAAAATTCAATGAAACTAGATAAGTTAGTTGTGTTGGATTTCTGTATGTCTAACATAATTTCTTTCTCCTATATTCATGTGAACTTGAAATCTTTACCTAGCCAAAACAACTGTTTAGCTAAAAATTGTCCTTACTAAACTTTACAAGGTCAGTTGAGCCTAATATAATATACTACTATCAGTGTTTAGCTAGCTCAAAATAATTTCATGCTAATATGTACTTGCACTGATTTAAAGAGAGTATCATTATCACCTTGTAACTTAGTATATATAAAGAGACTGCACTTGGCCAAACTTACACCCTCCCCCCTTAATTTTCTAGATACATGTATAATTTGTAATTGTACTCAGCTTTTTAATGTACTGAACCACATCATTACAGTTTCATCTTTTTTTATCTGTTTTAATTGATCTGCTTCAGTCATCACTACGTAAATATAAATGAGAAACCTGAACTTTGATGAATTATATCAGTAGACAATCTGAGAAATGTAACTAGTTACTTGACAAAAGTACAGATGCCCACGCCAAATTGGTATGAAGTGGGAGTGAAACTAAGATCACTGGGACTTTCAATGGATTTGGTGAACTTCCAATGATCCACCTCATTAAAGTGATGGAGACCTGCTATAAGCAAATCCTTATAATCTAACTGTACCAACATTGATTGATGGAATTTAGTCCACTAGACCTAATCTTTTGGTGAAAAGATAAAAAATACAAGAGTACTTTTATGCAGCAGCAGGAGACTAAAATGTATATATATTATATATATGTCACTAATAACTGTATTGACTATATATGTTCATTTATCACATCAAGTAGAAGACTACAAAATCCACCAATGCTTTAGCTCTGTAGTTATATTTAGAGACATTCTCAAAAACTATCTTGGACAATAGATCTAGAGTAGCTAGGCAATTGTTTAGTTGGTATTTCAGATATTATAACACTGAAGGAGTCAGAGATAACTTGCTATTCCCATTCATATCCAGCATAATTACCATTTACCCTAACAAACTCATTCACATTATGATTCTTATTGGCAAGCACACACATTAATTCAGCTAATGAGAACATTGTTGCGGAAGAGGTTACAGGGTCCTTCAATTCTAAGATTTGAGTTTGGTCTATTACACCTGTATCCACATAGTGGATAATTCCCTCTGCCTATGTGATAACCATCTCCTAACCACATCCTGCTACTCTGATTATTGAAAGTGCCCACCCCCAGAGCAGCAGAGGTCACTCACCAGAGACAGGGGAAGTTGTGTAGGTCTAAAGACACAAAATGGCAGCTCCTGCAAAACAAGGCAAAGACTCTCCTGAATACAAAGCTGTAAAACAGAAGGTTAACCAAATAGCCAAACTATGCCAATACTCCTTGCCAGTCCTTGCTACTGTACTCTCCGCCAATGGCCTCCTCACAGACCTTGAACAAAGTGCAGCAGGAAATGCCAATCATTCTGCCTATGAGAGAACTGTACAAGTCATCACCATTGTTAGGAACTTGATAGAGAGGAACACCTCCTACTTCTACCAGTTCATAGCTGCACTGAAAGAGTCGGACCTTACACAAGCAGCTAGTGATCTGGAGGGAAGCTTGGCAGCAGCATCCTCAGCCCAAGTCTCCCCACACTCAGCTGCAGCTGTTCAATCTGGTAAGTGGAATGTTTATGTAGCACAAAAATTTACTGCAAAACTTAGAAAATTAAATTGATCACCCAATCAACAACATTCCTAATACGAGCAGAAAATAGCGGAAAATTTACGTGTCAAGTGAAATTATACATAATACAGTAAATAGGTGTAGGAGCTGGGGCATGTGCCCTCAAACCCCCCACCCCGTCCCACGCCAATATTTTGAACCTCATTGTGTTTGTAATCAGAAACACTCAGCCTGTGTATTAATTAGACCACAGTTGCATGTAGAGACAAAAGCAGTTGGATGTTTTGGACAATGACGAAAATTTTGTCTGCGAATGATAGTTCTTTCCTTCAATGTGGAGATGACCAACACCGATATATTTGCACTACTAGGTGACACTTCTTCAAAGTAAATTTTGGTACCTTTCATGTTGTGCCCTCCCCCCAATTAACAAATTATTCCTACACGTATGCATTATAGCTATATACAATATTGGGGTTGGAACTACTACTGTATACACAGCATTGTGTGTTGTTATATGTGGCTTATTGCTATCATTCCAGGCAGTGAACGTAATCTGGATCGAGTACTGACTGATGATGATTTACAAGAAGTGTATGAGGCTGCCTATGAAGCCAGAGACAAATGGTTCAACATGGGCATGGCACTGAAATTGAAAGTGGGCAGTCTTAATGCCATCAAGGCAGGATCAGGAGATGTTGACGAAAAATGTCTGAATATGCTGCAGGAATGGCTACACAATGGGACTAACAAAACCTGGCGTGCAATTGCAGAAGCGTTGGGAAGCAAAACAGTAGCCAGGGATGACTTAAAAGTCCAGATATTGTCCTAAACTTTTTTTTATTGTCTTTTTTCTTAATAAATAGTTTGTTATTGTTTTTTTTTCTAACCATTTTTACACATAATGTGAGCCTGATGTGTTTTAGCAAAATAGCTACTGTCTATTTGCAAAAATGACCAAGGGCTTCTTTAGATATCTCCCCACAGACTGGATGCCAACTGCCAACCTAAGTGTGTACAAATCAAAGCTATCTAGCTATGCCACATAAAATGCTTTAGCTATAACCTGACAAGAACTATATTATACATAGTTGTGTCTGAACCAACTAATGCCAGATCAACCTGTTGTCGGAGCCGACCCTTTACCTTCTTTGTTGGGGGCCACCCACCAACAAAGAAGGTAAAAGGTCGGTTCCGCCAGACTACCACCTGTTGTCTTGCTTGCCACGTGGTTTGAGGCTTACAACAATGGTTCAATATTTTTGGACAGTATCTACATAACCACAGACTCCTGTGTTGTCAGGCTAAACTTGGAATCTCTATAATATAGACAAAGAAAAGTATAAGAAATGAGTTAGAAGTTGCTTCATAGCTCATGCTTACGCTTATTCTGTGTGTACACACTACACATGTAGTCTCGCAAGCCAGACCCTTTACCAGACGCTACACGGTGGCTGCGAGACTAACTACACATGCACAATATCATCATTAAATTGGCATACATTTTGCAGTAGTCCGATTAGAATTTAGAGGAGCGAGCTAATTATATTAATTTAACTTATCAGTTACACTGTCGAGCCAATTAACTCGTCCAAGAGCTCTTAAAGTAAGTGCACACTGCCACAACACGGAGAACTGGGGCCAATAATACTGCAAATATTTTGGGAGCCCTGTCTAGGGTTTCACTTTGATGGTCTAAGTAACTGAAAATTGAGTGCAGTGGACACAACTTCCGAGAAGTGTTATGCAAGGTCAAAAATAAGACTTAACACCACTTCACTAGCACTGCCGTGGGGCCTCTATTGGTGGTATCCGAGCTCCCCCTTCCTACGCGGTTATGTACGCAACGACCATTTTCACGAGTGTTGCTTGACGACCATTACCAGTACAGTTCAACGGTGGCGGTACTGTACCTACGGCGCTTCAACCGTCGCTGCTAAGATTCGATACCCGTCGTCGGTAGAATTTATGTCCTAAAAGGAGAAGCTGGCTGAACTAAGCGGTAGAATGACCGAAAAAGAAGATGTCTTAAAGGATTGTGAGATTTATAAACTAATTTTTTTTTTTTTTACTTTATTTGTATGTTTTGACCTTCAGCTGCTTTGGAGAGTCTGATGTACGATGATTTTGACCCTAAATCTTACGCCACTTCAGTCATTCAGTCCCAGATAGTGGGGGAGACCCTGGAAAAGCTCACAGATGGAATTTCCTCTCTCAAGATGGAGCTCAACAAACAAGTGACTTCTAATTATGAGGACTTGCTGTCTCAAGTCACTGGAATAGAAGCTCTGGAAAGTAAGTAAACAGGCTAGAGGTTATGGGGAAGTAGTTGTATATATGAGATGTTGGGAGAGAAGTCTCAGAAGGAGGTGGCTGTGTCCTCCTCTCTGAACAGGTCGGATAGAGTTTTGTATTCTGTGCCATTAGGTGGTATCTTGCCCGAACTGCTTCTCAAGTGTGTTGAGAGCAGGAGAAGGCTACCCAGAGTGATGTGAAGTTTGAAAGTCCTGACTGTGGTGAAATTCAGTCACGGGATAGGGATAGTGTAAGTGATAATCAGAGTGGAGTGATAGGTGATTGTAAACATGTTGGTCCGAGTGTCACAGGTACTAGCATGTCTGTTGTGAGTAACGTAAGTCTCGAAAGGATTGAGTCGAGTACGGCAGTTTTAGTTGGTGACGAGTTAGTCACTGATCCTGTAGTCAGTAGCGTAAGTCCTGAACTCTGTTGTGTTGATAGTAAGGCAGCAGTTTCTGTGAGAGACGTGGTTGAGAGACCGTCTGAGGTGATTGTAAGTGTGGCGAGTAAGGCAGTCTAAATTGTGGAAGAGGTAGGAAAGAAGGATACTTCGGTTGTTTAGCTATTAGCGGGTACACACACACAAAAAAAATATACAACAAACATAAAATGACAGAGTTAGATCTGTACACCGACTCTGTACAACGACTCTATTGGTAGTGTTCCGATGACTACGTAGATAGGTTGTCTCCTTCGAAGATGGGGTAGAATCTTCTCAAGAGGTCGGACACCGCTGCCACCAAAAATGTGGGGTTTGCCTCGGGGATTTTAATCTCCTCAGTTCCTCCGCAACAAGACTGGGCTCGTACTTTCACCAGTCCCGCTGTAATAGTTTAATTTTCGCCGCCACCAGAATCAGAGTGTGACTTATGCCCTGCGCGCAGGTGAGTTCTATTCCTTTTACAAAATAGAAATAACACAAGCACATACACACACAGACACACAAGCAATGGTAATAGTTCTTACACCAAGACCAACACACGAGACTGACTGACTTACACAACACACACACACTCAGTTTTATACTCCACGCACGAACACTGAAAAAACATACAATGGGCGTGGCACGTGGACAGTGCCACACCTAGCAACTGACTTACAAAACTCAAACAACTACAATTCTAAAACACGCACAACATTGAATAGAACTTAACCCTCTCACCGGCAGATAAAATTCAGTTATTTATTTATTCTGTATGAATAATGTTTAAAAATAAATATAAAATCAGGAGTTCAAAAAAGTACCTAGCAACCATATACCACGTGAAAGTACATGTATTGTTCAACATTTTTGGTCAAATTTGGTTGCTTAGCAACAAACCACAAAGTGGTTTTGGGACCACAATGTAACTATATCATCATAACAAAGTGATCTGTATGCTTCCAGTGCAATATTAGCAATTGTTTGTGCGTGATTAGATATTTTTTACTGTTATAATAGACAGTTATCTCAGCCAGCAATGCTGTTGCTCACTGATGACACCAGGGGAGGCGTGACTGTTTGCTGGGCAATAGCTGGGCAGAAGAACATCAAGAATACAAGAATATTTTACTAACAATTCCAGTCCTCTGCACACACTCACTCCTCTCTCTAGCCACATTCTTACTCATACTCTTCCTTTTTCATACATTCAATACTTTGTCAACCTTTCTTCATGCTTTCAGCATAATCAGTATTACCATCATCTCAATATTCAGCTTGCAGAAGTAGAGACATCATTCTTTGAATGAATAGGAAGTCCAAAGTAATACAGAGAGCAAAGGTGGCTAAGTCAAATCATTACTCATTGCTGGGAGTTTGTAAGAAAAGAGTTTACAGCTGTGACCAAATTAGCGCCATATTCCTGGGAAAGCTTTTGGGCATAATAAAACTTACCGCCATGTTCCCGGGAAAACTATTTCTTACTTTTTTCCTCCAATACTGCGTAAATAGCTGCTTTTCTTACCTGGAATATCAAGTTCCATATCCTCGTTGACATTGCTGCTGGTATGTTCGCTACCTACAGTGCTCTGCTCTAGTAGCTCTCAAGTTGAAAACTAGTAGTTTCCTCAACTGGCAATGAAATGACAGCTTTAGCGAGCAAGTCCAACTCTCTATTCTCGACAGTAGTACCTCTGTGGTAGCTATATAGCTCCTGTACCCCTTCCCTCTCACGTTCTCAGTCGAAAACGTCGTCGCAGACAAGATCCACCGCCTCAGTTGCAGACAAATTTATAGCCATTTTTTGAACTAACGTTAAGTTTATTTTTAGCCCGACTACCTTAGTTACGTAGTAGCTATTTCTATTCTAAAAATACATGCAATAGAACAACACATTAGCCGTGCTCTGGACGCTGCAGCTAAGCTTTAGCGTTTATCGTTTAGGGGGAAAAATTGTTTTCCCGCATTACATCATCCTTGAGCGCCTATAAGGCGCTTGTGCCGCCGGTGAAAGGGTTAATATAACGCACATCATAAATTTTACATTTGAATAAACACACAACATTACACATATCATGAGATAAATAATCACATAGACATTCTATCTTCTCTTCTTCTCTTTGTCTTCTTCTGACTTCTTTTCTTTCTCCTTCTCTTCTGTCTCTTCCCCACAGTTTACGATGACGTTATCTACTAATGGAATGCCATTGCATAAATTTGTATATATCACCTTAGAGAAGTGAATGGTCCAGACCACCTTCCCATACTCATCAGCAAAGGGTTACTAAATAAATAATATCTGTGGAATAGTACAGAATCTCAACACAAATACCTATACTAGTTTAATGGAATATATTATGACATTATAATATAGGCTCATTCCTATGTTGCTTGTGCTAACCAAAGAAGGACCTCAGTCTGAAATGTTCTTTATTGAACCAAAAAATCCATCCTATGTAGGTTATGACTGATTCACACTTTTGGTGAAGTCAGGTGACCAAATTGTTGATAGCTAAACCCTTTACCATATTCCTCCATTTTGAAGTATTACATGATAAAAAATGTCTTCAGGTAGTGGGTTGGCTGACAGATTGACATCAATGCTATCATGCTGTAATAATTAAGTCAAGACTTGTGTGTTGCAAAGAGTGAGAGAGTTATACTGCTTAACTACATGTATGTCAGTCTTAACATCAGCAGATTTTGAAGGTGCAGCGTGAGTATTGAAAGCTTCATCAGACAAAAGAACTCGATTTTAAGTACCTTTAATTAATGCACTGACTTAGTTTGCTTCGACTTCATAAGCCACTCCAGCTTCGTTATGGCTGACGTTCGTAGTTTAGAAAATTTTTGTTTGTTAATGTTGGTATTCCTGCTCATACTGAAGCTTAGTTTATAACCCTGTTCTGTTTGAGTGTGGCTAAGGTATGGTATAAAGGATGTCTTCATCCTGTATCCTAGAAGTATAGAAGTATAAAACTTTTTCTCTCAACTACTCTTGTAACTTCTTATACATGGTAATAAGGTAAAGGTAGTGTATTTGGTAGCGTGTGTTTGTGTGTGTGTATCTCCCATTGCAACCCCTCCCTCCCAACTGTGTTTGTTTGTGTGTGTGTAGCTGTCCTCCAAATGATGCAAGAGAGGTCAGAGTCCTTACTGACTGCTGTCTCCAGGATCAGTAAGAAGGTTGTCGACCCTTACCAAAAAATAGTGGTCAAGACGGCCCAGCTCGCTCGGCTCCAGGTCTGTATAAGTGGTCGCTTTAAGAGTCGATGTGTTTGTGTGTGCGTCTCAGAAATTATTGTATGTCTGTGTGTTAGCAAGATGTATACACAGTACATATATGATCATGTCAAGAAGTTTGTGTGTTAGTGTGTACATACATACGTATAAATCTGTTTAGCATTCTATATCCTTACTGGTGGTGTGCTTGAGCACAAATGGCGAGCGAGCCTGCCTTGTTAGGTTGCATAAACTACAATAGTGTTATATTGATGTATTTTACCTGAAGAAGCTTTTATTTCATGACGACAAAAATGGATTATATTATAGCAGTTGACCATTAATTATGGCGAATACATACAGAATATTTTCTTACCTCAATTTCCTGAGTAGTGATAAGTCTGTAGTATCAAATTTAAGCCACTCTGACTACTTCTATTACCAGTAACTCTTGAACAAGCGCTCAGTTACAAAAGAAAAAAAAAAGAAAAAAGGCCAGAGTTATTTTTGTAATTTTAGCTAACAAAATATGGAATTACATGCTTACCTCAGCATTGTCCGAGTAGTGGTACTTCTTTAGAAGCCTTCACTACCAGTGGATCTTGACAACCAACAAGTGGCACTTACTGTATGTAGCAGCTCCAAAAAAAAAGCGAGTTTTTGAAGTTATGTCTGGTAAAGGGTCTTCAATGTCATAGTAACCAGTCACAGCAACTTTTTGTGACTTGAAAAACAAGCATTTTCACAGGAATTATCTCACAATTTTGAGTCTAAGTTTAGATTTGCATGCATTTATGTAGAATATCTGAGTAAGTTGGTATGTAGTGCACTTTGCCATGTTCAGTAATGTGTGTGTGTGTGTGTGTGGATCCATATGTGTACATTTGTGTGTTTGCATGTTACAGAGCGCCTGTGATCTCCTTCGTAAAGTGATAAGAATGTTATTTCTACTGAAGCGTCTCAAGACACAAATGCAGGGAGGCAACAAGGAGATCACCAAGATGGCTCAGACATTCTCTGAATTAGGTGTGTGTGTGTGTGTGTTTGCGTGCGTGCGTGCAGGGTTTCGTACAGGATTTTTTTGCTGGGAGTGGGAGACACTGCATGCACTTAGCCATGCCCATTTTTAAGCCTGTACTACTTTGACGCACATGCCTACAGTATGTATATATGAGAATATGTACACTTCACACTGGATCAGTGTTGGATTGCACATGAATGGTTTTATAATCTTACTGCTTACAAAATTCAGATTCAGCTTATGTACTATATTAAGTTTATAAATTTGGGGGAGGGGGGGGGGAGATCCCAGGGCCAACCCCCTCTGTATGAAACCCTGGCATGCGTATGTATGTGTGTGCTTGTATTTCTGAAACTAGTGCATGTGAACTAATTAGACTCAGTAGACCCTAAATTAACTTTTTGTTTTGCCCCTCTTTGGGCCACAAGAAACAAAACTTACATTGGTTTCAATTAAGAGTGTGACACCTTACGGCAAGAGTTGAATTATTTAAGTTATAAATACAATAGTATGTAATATGGAGGAGGTTACTTAAGCGTTCACAGGTAGGATTGAGGTTATGATTTATATAGCAACATCCATTTCATCGTAGTCATTGGACTCTGGTGCAACGAAGCCATCTGAGACAGGGCATTGTGAGTACTGTACCATACAGAGGAAGGTTTAGCATATAGCACACTAACTTATGTGACACTTAGCTCCTTAGGTTAGAGGTTATGTATCGATGTATGTACAGAAGTAGTTATGTACCTGGGGTTGTGGTGGATGGTAGTGGGGGGGGTGAATTTTATTTATTTGGTGTTGCAGATCAATTGTCATTGGGCGGAGACTTGGCTGAGATCAGGCTACTCGAAGATGAGAGGGTGTGGCTTGTGCGAGCACGGCGTGAAGTAGAGGCCCAGGCCAAGCGCATGCTAATGCAGGGACTCGAACTCATGGTGAGCAAGAAGAGAGGGAGGAACAGGCGGTGACAATTAACATCTGTATAATGTGTATGGGTGTGTGTGTGTGTGTGCACGGTGTGTGTATGTGTGTGCATGTGCATGGGTGATTCTCCAGAATCCATCGCTGGTGAGCACATCCCTGCAGGTGTTCTTCAACCTCGGTCAGCTGACCCCTACACTACAGACGGTCCTCCATGGCTTCAGGACAGCTCTGCAGCATGAGGGACAGATAGCACTGGACCCAGCCACGCTGGTGCAAGGACTGGATGGTAAGATGGGAGGTGTGGTTCATGTGGCTGAAATGAAACTGGCAGGGATTGCTGAAGAGGGTGGAGTTTATTTAGTTGCTGGTTTTGTTAAGTAGTACACATTACACAGGAGTAATTTTGTTGTTGTTGTTGTTGTTTTTTGTTGAGGAGGTGGAGGTCCAGGTCGGTCCACGTTGCCAACTTTAGGCACGTCTGCAGCATGGAAGGCAACTCTCTGGACCAGACTGGAGAAGCTGGTCGACAGCATCTACAAGATACATAGTCAGGTAGGTAAAGGGTTAGCATCATAAGATTAGTCGGGTAGGTAAAGGGTTAGCATCATAAGATTAGTCAGGTAGGAAAAGGGTTAGCATCATAAGATTAGTCAGGTAGGAAAAGGGTTAGCATCATAAGATTAGTCAGGTAGGTAAAGGGTTAGCATCATAAGATTAGTCAGGTAGGTAAAGGATTAGCATCATAAGATTAGTCAGGTAGGAAAAGGGTTAGCATCATAAGATTAGTCAGGTAGGTAAAGGATTAGCATCATAAGATTAGTCAGGTAGGTAAAGGGTTAGCATCATAAGATTAGTCAGGTAGGTAAAGGATTAGCATCATAAGATTAGTCAGGTAGGAAAAGGGTTAGCATCATAAGATTAGTCAGGTAGGTAAAGGATTAGCATCATAAGATTAGTCAGGTAGGTAAAGGGTTAGCATCATTAGATTAGTCGGGTAGGTAAAGGGATAGCATCATATAGTTAGGGATAGGTACAGGTAAAGAGTTAGCACGTAAGATACATAGTCAGGTAGGTAAAGGGTTACATATTGGGGATTAGTGCAGTGTGTGTAGCCTCATTTTTTCACAACTTTCAATAATATTGATACATCCCAAGTACATTGATAACATCCTTTACCTACCTGACAATGTATCCTGCAATGTAACCCTTTACCCACTCTTATAGATGCTATTAACCCTTTACCTACATGACTTTACACCTTACAACCCTTTGTACTTACTTGATTATGTATCTTATGTGCTAACCCTTTACCTACCTGACTATGTATCTTATGTGCTAACCCTTTACCTACCTGACTATGTGGTATTTGTCATTCACTTGGATCACATTTTGTTTGTTAAATTAAATCTGTACATCATGGCCCAAGTCATTAAGGTATCCCAGACAAGACTCAACTTACAAAAATAGAAATGCTATTGATTCACTCTTTATATTCTTCAATCCCTGTCAGCCATTCCCCCCAACATACAAACACACATACATGTACATGTATACATAGGTCCATCAGCTGTACATAGTCCTGGTCAAGAAGAGAGATGCTGTCACCCAGGCATCCTTCCTGGAGAATATATCTGAGGTAAGGTCCATGGTGTAACCCACTCTAGTATTGATGAGAAGTGTTCCATTCAGTAGTTCAGGAAATCACTATTGCATGGAGTGCATGTATAGACGACAATCTCTTCCTGCAGTGAAACTAATAGTGCTCTGCATGTATAGGTCAACTATAAAGTGCTAATTCTGCCAGACTCTCAAAATAATTACTGATATTAAATTTTTGCATGGATGGCTGAGTTTAGCGTAGTCTTCTGGTCTGGAATTACTTTAATTGTTGACATTTGCACTAGAGTACTTATGATCATTATCTCATGTTAATCATTCGACTAGTAGACCTAGGTACTATTGCCATCTCAATCAAACATGAAATATCAAATCTTAGAGTCTATCCAGCTACTTCATGAGAGATCTTAATGAGTGGACTTGTAAAAAGATTCATGGCAATATTATGACATTGTTCTCTTGAAATAATAGTCTATTCTCTCCAATAGTTGACCATGAACACCCATTGCTCATGCATGAGAAGGATCATTAAAAACATAACGTGTTTGTGAAAAATCCTATAGTCTTGCCCTTGAAAAAAGTTGGATCATCCTGTCCTGCCTGCATAGCTCAAGGGCACATACATACGCACACACTAACATGACTTTAAAGACCCCCACTGCCTCTGCCTGAATTAAGACAACATGTCTGGACCCTATGAATTTCAGTTCATGAGTCAGTTACACTCCATGTTTACTCTATGTTGCTGTGTTGCAGGCGGACACTCTGGATCTTCTGGTCCACTTCTGGGAGAAGGTAGTGGGAGACTTGGCAGTGGAGTTCAGTGCTGCAGCACAAGGTCAGTCAGCAGAGAAGGTTAGGCAGACATTTGTAGCACTGCAAGGACCTTGTGATCTCTCTCATCTTAATTGTGTAATACAACTGGACGTACACATAGGATAGAGTGTGTTAGTGGGACACATGGGATTCCATAGGACTATCCCACCTGTCCTACATGGGGCAGTGGGATAGGACGGACACATAGGATAGAGTGTGTTCGTGGGACACATGGGATTCCATAGGACTATCCCGCCTGTCCTACATGGGACAGTGGGATAGGATGGACACATAGGATAGAGTGTGTTCGTGGGACACATGGGATTCCATAGGACTATCCCTCCTGTCCTACATGGGGCAGTGGGATAGGACGGACACATAGGATAGAGTGTGTTAGTGGGACACATGGGATTCCATAGGACTGTCCTACCTGTCCTACATGGGGCAGTGGGATAGGACGGACACATAGGATAGAGTGTGATAGTGGGACACATGGGATTCCATAGGACTATCCCGCCTGTCTTACATGGGACAGTGGGATATTTTAAGGGCAACCTCGAACATCACTGAAACCCCTTTGTGCAATTTAAAAACTCGATCGTTTTTTTTTTTTTTTTAGTATTTGGAGTGTTAGAAGTTAAATTAATCATATAACAATATGTGACCGGCTATGAGACAACCGACCATTGTGACAAAATTAAGAAAAATCGATTTTATTGGGTAATCCTGTAGTTTTAACTGGTCAAAAGCGCTTACCGTTTGTTCTTTAGCTTGGAGCGTCTCCGCGGGCTATATAAACACTCAGAAGCTACGCGGTTAGCTCCATCACATCCATCAGTTGGTAAGCTTTTAGGCTTTAGCTGCTAGTCATACTCGGTAAGCTAGAGTTTTTGCTGTAAGCTATTCCTTCGGCCATTTTTTCCTTAAGCTTCCGCGGGTATCGTCATAGAAACGGCGACCCGCATTCTCCAAATGCAGCTGGGTGCAATTCGAACGGTAGACCGCCATATCTAAAACCCTTTTTTTTTTTTTCGAAAGAGGCTTTCACCCAAATCAGTTCGATAGTAAAGGTTTCAGAAAAAACCCAAAAAATATTTTTGAAAAAATTGAGGTAAATTGACTTTACTGAGCGTTTACTCGATTTTAATTTATTGTCACAACGGTCTATTTTCTCATAGCCGGTCACATATTGTAGTTCGTGTAACCTAACTAGGGAGGCTCGCTCGCCATTTATACTCAAGCACACCACTATGTATATATAATGATGACCATAAGAATCTGTGATTGCAGAGATCGGTAGTGACATTTTCAGGATTAAGCAAATCTTTCTCACTACAATGCCTCATACTGGATAACTCCCCCTCCCTCTCTCTCTCTCTGTTGTAGCGTCGACTTTCCTCCGTCAGTTGTTCGAGTCGGACTATCCCAAGTTAGTGCGTATGTTCTCAGACCTCATCTCTCGTCTGGAGAAGTTTGAAGTGAACACCAAGAACACCTCCTTACCCTCAACTAAGGACGCCAATAAACAAGAGGACAGGTAACTGTAACTGTGTATGGGTGTGTGTGTGTGTGTGTGTGTGTGTGTGTGTGTGAATCATGTTTGTGTTTGTGTGTGTTACTGTGTTGGCATGAGTTGTTTGTGTGTGGAGTTGGTGTGAGTTAGTGTGTTATGTGTTAGTTTGAGCCGTGTTAGTGTGTTTGCGTGTGCTAGAGACTACATGAGTTGTCAACATGTTGTGTGCGTTTGTTAGTGTGTATGTGTGTTAGTGTGTATACATGCTGTGGATTGAATGGGTAAGGATGGTTAGAGTAGGGAGTCGATAGGTAGGTAGGTATAATCTGATTCAGTTGGTTGTACTAACCTCACTTCATTGCATACATGCAAGTGGTTACCAGGTCCATTTCTACAGTATGTAATATGTAGGTTAGCATTACTGTTTCTCTTTTCTCTCTCTCTCAGCTTATCGTACGAGACAGCTCTGGTGCAGGCTCTGTCTCCGTTTGAGAAGGCGTACATCACGCGATCCCAGACACGCCTCCTTGACTCCACCCAGCAGCTGTTTGGCCCCACCTCCCGGACACTCCCTCGCGAAGAGGAGATCCTAGATCTAGCCAGAAACTTTAACAGGTAAAGGGTAGCTATAGATTGGAACTACTGAAGTGGGTAGCTATAGATTGGAACTACTGAAGTATTGCAGAAACAGGTAAAGGGTAGCTATAGATTGGAACTACTGAAGTATTGCAGAAACAGGTAAAGGGTAGCTATTGAGCGGAATTACTGAAGTAATTCATAAAGTGGGTATGGAATATGGTCAGAGAAAAGCTGGGGGTGTTGTTAAATGCCAGTCCTGAAAACTTCTAATCATGATTTGGAGTATTTACTTGCCTAAGGCCGAAGTTGTTAACCCTCAGTGCGCATGTGTGAGAGGGTTATAGTAGTTGTTCTGTCTGTCATGTTCTGATTTTGGATATTACTGACAATTTAACGGCTGATTTAGGTATGAACATACTCAGAACAACAATTATACCTTTTATTGTGCTTTAATTTTTTGAGAAAATGTGAGCTCCATGTAGGTACAGTACTAACATTTGTGGGTGATGCCCCTATTGTCATGTCTAATTACATATGGGAGCTAATAATTTCTTGCTGCCCTCGATAGTTTTGCTTTATGCTGGGAAGTTAATCAAGTGCTGGAAGTGAAGTTTCACAGTGAAAATATAGACCCGTGAGTGTCTCTGACCTGTTTAGTGTCTTCTCTTTGCATTTACATCTACCATTTTCATTGGTCGAGCTATATTAATACCTGATTAATAGCCAATAAATTATTCTTTAGGTTTTGTAATACATAGCTAGCGCTGAAGATTCGCACCCTTGGTGCTTCATTCACCCTCAGCACACATGCGCGAGAGGGTTATAGTAGTGCATTTATCTGTCAGCATTCAATTTCATGAATGGCTGAGAACTAACCTTTAAAACAAGTATGACCTGACCAGTAGGAGAATTTAAGTCCCTTAAGTAGACCATTTTTTTAAATTTCAAGCTAGTTTCTGAGTATATTCGGAGAAACTTCAGCTCCAAACAAGCGCCAGCTAGATGCTACAACCCTTACCTTCGTGTACATTGGTTTACATCATGCAGCAGTCACATGATCACATATGTAGTTTGTGTATTTTCTCTTAATCGTGTGCATCCTCTGTAGTTGGAGGTTAAATAATCCGAAGAAATCTTAGCTCCCTTGGTGCTCTAGTTATTTTTATTATTTTTGACTTTTTTTAATTTTTAACATGAGTAATTGATGAGAACTTAGTCTGTGATAACAGACTAATTGGTGAGCACAAGTATGTAGCTATAAAATACATTTGTAACTACTACTACGTCACCAGTGCAGTAGCTACAGTAGATCAACTCTTGGATGTTAAGGGTGGCCGCACATAGCAACGCGCACTGCCTGTAGATCCGGACATTAATTTATTCCCCGCCAATAACCCACCATTCGATAATACGCGAGCAGAAACAATCGCGCAGTAGTAGCAGAAGTATACTTTGCGAAGTTGTGGTGTTTTAGTTTAGCTTCTTGTTGTCTCATATTCGTTTACAGCAACTCTCCATACGTCGTCTGAGCTCACGAGGCAAGGTGCGCCAGGCTGCCTCTCCTCCAGTAGCCGTTCTCTGGACTCTGCGCACCTGAACTCAAGCGGATGGATCCACCAGGCTCGATTTCTGGCGAAGACTTCCCAAGCTGCGCAGATCGAATACCTTCACCTCTGGCTATCTCCAATAAACTGCTCTCTCTTCTGACTCTCTTGTTATTGTTGTATTGATGTTTGTTTACTCTTGATATAGGCAGGCTCTTTTTAGAACTAATACGAACTAATTGGAAAAAAATTGCTCGCGTACTCGTAGTACGAGATATGGGGTGGGGCTATTTCTAAGAATTGCGAGTGCAATTAAAGTTCCAAATTTTGTATTTCTTGGAATCTAAGGAGAACGACACAAAATTTTACACACGGGTAAACCAAAAAAAAGTGAACTGCACCATAACGAGAATTTTTCAATATCTTATAAATAGAAAAAATTGCGAATATATCATAAAGTAATATTGAAATGGATAAGAACTCGTTGTCTTGCAGTAGAGTATCGGCTCAGCTAGTAGTGCACCAAATTGCGGAGCTCCAACTTACCGCACTGCTCCAAAAAAAGTGCTACAAAGTTTTATAACCACGCCCCAATATTTCCTCCAGATTCACTCTAAAATTAGTGAGCGGCTCCTTCGTCAGGTACTTTGTTAAGCATCAGAAAACTTGAATATAATACCACATACATAGCTTCATATCATCATTTATTTTATTTTTTATTATTATTATTTTTTTTTTGTGTGTGTGTAGTGAGCTATCCTCGGCAGGTGGGAGTGGTCCTCTGGCCGGTATCTTGGCCCGCAACGTGGACAAAGCCGTGCGTCTATTCAACATGAAGTGTGACGAGCTGGTCATGAGTGGGCGGGACTCCCTGCAGGTGTCAGCAGGACCTAACCACGCCCAGCTACGCAACACTGCCGTGGCCAACGCCCTCCACACATTTCACACCATTCTCACTCAAGTAAGTATGCTGTAGTCTAGACAATGTAAATAACATGTAACAATAATCGGCGAGCGAGCGTAGCGAGCGAGACACTTACAGGGGTAACATGGTGGTTCACAGAAGTCCCCACTTAAAGACTGCCAATCTCAATTGAAAATCGGGGATGTTTGTTTATTTATTTATTTGTATATATGTATGGACGTATGTATGTCATTTAGTACTTTGACCCTCGCATTTTTGTGTTAGTTATGTGGTTGACCCCGTCCCAAATTGCACTAAACAGAATCCTCTGGTTTATCGATCAGTACCCGTATCACCCTAGAAATTGAATCGTTTACCGTTTTGAATTCTTTTGCGGGTGCAGTTAAAACTTGAAAACTTAAGGGACTTCCATTTCTATTCGAGTTAGTGGCGGTGGTAAGTCAATGCGCTCTTTGTCATGGTTATAAGCCGTGCGCAACAGTATTTACTTGAAAATACATTGTCCACTAGACTACCGCTAAGGTAAGTCTGTGTAGGTGCATGTCCAGTTGTGTTAAGGGTGCTGGCACATAGCAATGCTCGCGCGCGGCTTAATTGAGCAATAAACCACGAAACCACCGAGTTGTAGAGGTAGAGGGCGGACCTTAAATACCCGCGCATAGATAAGAGCTTCCTGGCAGACCGTGGTAAGTATAGTTAACTCGGCTTACGGAGGGCGGGGCTAGAAAATTGCACAGTAGCAAAAAAGTGCGAGACAATTGCAATCTATTTTGCTGTCCAAGTCCAGAAGGACGAAGAGTTAGTCTTTCATTTTTAGTACTGCGGCATAACTTAACAAGGTAATTAAAGTTGTCGATTTAGTTTTTTAATATAGTGTACAGTCGTGACCCGACTGGAAATAAATCACATGAAAATGTGAATAAATATAAAACAAAATAGAAATGAGAAAAACAAAATCGACAACTTTGTAACAATTAGCTATAGCAAGCGGTGGACGAAATTCCAGCTTCCGTAGTCTTCCTCTGTTTCCAAATAGTGGCGTTTACTTTTGAGACTTTGAGGCTTCATAACTCTTGCAGTTCCGTTTGTGTGTTAATCATTCTTGATCAGTTGGCTGTTAGTTGACGGGTCTCAGAGATCCCCCGGGCAGCGTGGACCTGCAAGGTATAGAATCGGAGTTACCTTCCATAGCAACAGTTAATTGATTTGTGTGGGCGTACCGCGAACCGGATGTGTGAGCACCCTTAAAGCATTGTGTGTTACAACCACTACTTAGCTAACTTTTAAATAACGTGTATTGTTTTGTTGTTGTTGTTTTTCCTTCAATTCAAGCAGTTGCAGAGAGTTGTTAATATGGCACTGAAATCCCTTTACCCTGTATGCTAAATTTAAAAACTGGACCTTATTTTCAGTAGCTTCAGTGTTAGAAGTCAAAATCATTCATATAAAAATAGTATAGTCTTTAGGCTCGCTCGCCATTTGTGCTCAAGCACATCACTAGTTATAACTACTTGGTGACCTAAGTTGCCACAAAGTTTTCATTAATTTCATGTAAATAAACCCTAAAATTTGAAAGTTGTTGATTTGATCCCTCTAACGTTTGGATGAGTTTTTTGTGGCAATTCCTTGTACGATAAAGGTATTTGTAGCTCACAGTGTATGTCAACAGTGTTCACTGAAAAGGTGATGTTGGAGGTGCCTATATGTCATGGATTTTCACCTGAACAAGTTCCAATTGTAAGACTTGATTAATTATGGTCTATGGGGTACTGACAGTGGGAGTTAACACCTCACGACCCTAATCCAACCTGGCTTTGCCCAAAGCCTGGCTGGCCTCGTCCCAGTCAATAAAGTATGAAATTGCCAGTCATGCACTGCTCATATGATCCCGGGATTCCCCTAACTTTGGGGGGAGAGGCCCCATGACTTCAGAGCCAGTGCATGGGGCTGTAGAGGCCAGCCCCTGTCAATTACACCACTCAAATGATGGAGACTCTATCTATTGTAACCATATTTCAGTAACCTCCTAGGAGACCATTGGGTGGACAGTGAGACAGGTGTGGATGCTCAGGCCACTCATACACGCTCATTCAACTAGCAGCTGCTGACTTAAAGTTGCAGCACTCAGCCCTGACCACCAAAACCCTGACATGCGCTGCTGTCCCCCCATATAAATCTCATTACCAGTCAGTAGTATATGTATACAGTGCTTCCAGCTTTACCGATTAATCACGAAAGATGCAAATACGCGTCAATTGAGAAAAATCGATAACCGCAGAGGACGCGAAAATGCGTCTTCGCGTCCATTTCGCCCTACAGCTTTGTGGAGTCAAGGAAGCCACCAATCACAATTGCAGACGATTCTATATTGTTGTAAGTATATTTTAGGCTTATACAATACATAGACTGCCATAGAAAATGTTGAGTAAATTTTGTCACAACAATAAGACTCCTTTCTGATAAAGTATAAATTGAAAATATATTTCATAATATGTGACCGTCTACAGGAAAATCGGGCACAACGCGGCAAGCACCAAATTGGACAATTAACAATTTTATGGTTTCTGTCAATTTTTTACCAAAATATTTTTAATGCATATATGGAATGGTAACCTATTTTATAGATACTGACCAAGTTTGAAGGACAGGCGCGCTCTGGAACTGAAGGAATAAGCCCGAGAAGTCACCGTATCAACACGAGTATCCGGATTGTTGCTAAGCTCTAGTTTTAGCGCGACTGAAACTCGCACCAAAATGATGCGGCGGGATAATTCAGCTCAGGAACGTGCAGTTTAGATAGAGCTAGAGACAGACCATGAGTGAAGCCTGGAACCTAGCCAGAGCTTTGAATCTCCGCCACCGTGATGGCCTGGACATGATGGGTGGAGCCGATGGTGAAGCCTAGGAGCTCATTAGCGAATTCATGGCTCCAGGAAGTGAAGACCAACCCCCAGACTGTTAGTACCCAATCAACAAAATTACTCATAAGTCATAACTCTTTGACTTTCTTAGGTGATGAAGAATTTGATGGCCACTTTATTGGCTACTCAGTTCATGCAACAGCCTAGGGCTTACATTTTTACTAATTTTAAAATAAAAAAATATAAAAAATAATACATTTTTAAAGGTTCTAGTGATGTCTCTGAGTCCGAGTCTATTCCTCCTCTTTTTGAGGATGAATTCAACTTATAAGACCCCCTGGATCCCTCAGACTCTGACGTCGAGGCTTCAGACCCCTCAACACCAGATTCAGACCCCTCAACACCAGATTCAGACCCCTCAACACCAGATTCAGACCCCTCAACACCAGAACACTTCCAGCCATACTTCAAGGAGCCTTTGATGGCCTTACATCATTCCACCACCTGATTTCTCCTCAGGTACACCAGGCAAAGTGGTTGTGAAGATGCGATGTGATGTTGAGGAGAAGACGCTCACCCTCCTCACGAAGAACCACCAAGACTGGAAGCCCCGTCCCGAACAGCTACCCGAAGTGATTGAGCCACCAGGACTGCCACAGGAGAGGCAGAAGTACCTGCATGATAAAATCCGGGACTTTGTCCCGGATGCATGTAAAGACATTGTCTGTCCTCCACCTCATACCCAGACACCTCACAACTATGACTCCACACTTTTACCATCCACATCTCCTTCTCCCTCTCCACCATCCTCACTCCCACCCAAGCCAACTAATTTTTTATTAAAGTTCTTATTAACTAATCATAATTACGTCATGATACATACAATTGCAACTTACCTGTAGCTACTATGCCAACAGTATCAAGATTCAAGCTAGAATATCCTTGTATAGCAGCAAGAACCCCAATAACAGGCTGATCCCGGGCATTCATTGCCTAGAAAAACACGAAAGAGAAGAAACGGAGAAAAAGGAGTAATAATGCAGAAAGTACGAACAAACACTGTGTGCACACGGTAATACCAGTATGTGTGTTCACACAGTGGTATTACTAGTATGTGTGTGCACACAGTGGTAATACTAGTGCGTACACGCAGTGGTAGTGTGTGCACACCGTGGTAATTCTAGTGCGTGTGTGTACACAGTGGTATTACTAGTGCGCGTACACAGTGGTATTACTAGTATGTGTGTACACACAGTGGTAATACTAGTGTGTGTACACAGTGGTATCACTAGTATGTGTGTGCACACAGTGGTAATACTAGTGTGTGTACACAGTGGTATCACTAGTATGTGTGTGCACACAGTGGTAATACTAGTGTGTGTACACAGTGGTATCACTAGTATGTGTGTGCACACAGTGGTAATACTAGTGTGTGTACACAGTGGTATCACTAGTATGTGTGTGCACACAGTGCTATCACTAGTATGTGTGTGCACACGGTAATACCAGTATGTGTGTGCACACAGTGGTATTACTAGTATGTGTGTGCAAACAGTGGTAATACTAGTGCGTACACGCAGTGGTAGTGTGTGCACACCGTGGTAATTCTAGTGCGTGTGTGTACACAGTGGTATTACTAGTGCGCGTACACAGTGGTATTACTAGTATGTGTGTACACACAGTGGTAATACTAGTGTGTGTACACAGTGGTATCACTAGTATGTGTGTGCACACAGTGGTAATACTAGTGTGTGTACACAGTGGTATCACTAGTATGTGTGTGCACACAGTGGTAATACTAGTGTGTGTACACAGTGGTATCACTAGTATGTGTGAGCACACAGTGGTAATACTAGTGCGTGTACACAGTGGTATTACTAGTACGTGTGAGCACACAGTGGTAATACTAGTGCGTGTACACAGTGGTAATACTAGTGTGTGTACACAGTGGTATTACTAGTACGTGTGAGCACACAGTGGTAATACTAGTGCGTGTACACAGTTGTAATACTAATGTGTGTACACAGTGGTATCACTAGTATGTGTGTGCACACAGTGGTAATACTAGTGCGTGTACATAGTGGTATTACTAGTATGTGTGTGCACACAGTAGTGTGTGTACACAGTAGTGTGTGTACACAGTGGTATCACTAGTATGTGTGTGCACACAGTGGTAATACTAGTGTGTGTACACAGTGGTATCACTAGTATGTGTGTGCACACCGTGGTAATACTAGTGTGTGTACACAGTGGTATCACTAGTATGTGTGTGCACACAGTGGTATCACTAGTATGTGTGTGCACACAGTGGTAATACTAGTGTGTGTACACAGTGGTATTACTAGTATGTGTGTGCACACAGTGGTAATTCTAGTGCGTGTACACAGTGGTATCACTAGTATGTGTGTGCACACAGTGGTAATACTAGTGTGTGTACATAGTGGTATTACTAGTATGTGTGTGCACACAGTGGTAATACTAGTGTGTGTACACAGTTGTAATACTAGTGTGTGTACACAGTGGTATTACTAGTATGTGTGTGCACACAGTGGTAATTCTAGTGCGTGTACACAGTGGTATCACTAGTATGTGTGTGCACACAGTGGTAATACTAGTGTGAGCACACAGTGGTAATACTAGTGTGTGTACACAGTGGTATCACTAGTATGTGTGTACACAGTGGTAATACTAGTGTGTGTACACAGTGGTAATACTAGTGTGTGTACACAGTGGTATCACTAGTATGTGTGTGTACACAGTGGTAATACTAGTGTGTGTACACAGTGGTATCACTAGTATGTGTGTACACAGTGGTATTACTAGTGCGTGTACAGTGATATTACTAGTATGTGTGTGCACATAGTGGTAATACTAGTGCGTGTACAGTGATATTACTAGTATGTGTGTGCACACAGTGGTATCACTAGTATGTGTGTGCACACAGTGGTAATACTAGTGTGTGTACACAGTGGTATTACTAGTGCGTACACACAGTGGTATTACTAGTATGTGTGTGCACACAGTGGTAATTCTAGTGCGTGTGTGTACACAGTGGTATCACTAGTATGTGTGTGCACACAGTGGTATTACTAGTGCGTGTACACAGTGGTATTACTAGTGCGTGTGCACACAGTGGTAATACAAGTGCGTGTACAGTGATATTACTAGTATGTGTGTGCACATAGTGGTAATACTAGTGCGTGTACAGTGATATTACTAGTATGTGTGTGCACACAGTGGTAATTCAGCGAAGCGAGCGGAGCTGACTTACTAATGAATCCGCGATATATATATATATATATATTTAGGTCTAGGAATTGTTTTTGTTCTTGCGTGGGTGTACGTGTGCACAGTATCTCCTACGCGCTTGCGCGGGCCGGGTAACCTTCTTAGCAACATTTTGTTTTGTTTACCCGCTGTACGAAGTAGCGATGCCCAGTGAAACAAATTCTGCGAAAGAGAGACAAAACGTTAGAAACGCTCGGTCAAGAGCTTTGAGGGCGTTAGAAACTCCAGAAGAAACAATAGTAAGGAGAGAGATAAGAAATGAAAAAGACAGGACATGGAATAGCTGCAATTACAGGGAACATGCATTGCTTGCTTCGCTATTTTGTGCTATTAGAGCGCATCACTAGTACTAGTCCGTGTACACAGTGATATTACTAGTCCGTGTGCACACAGTGGTAATACTAGTCCGTGTGCACACAGTGGTAATACTAGTCCGTGTGCACACAGTGGTAATACTAGTGTGTGTACACAGTGGTATTACTAGTGCGTGTGAGCACATAGTGGTAATACTAGTGCATGTACACAGTGATATTGCCAGTGTGTTTGTGCACACAGTGGTAATACTAGTGCGTGTACACAGTGGTATTACTAGTACGTGTGTGCACATAGTGGTAATACTAGTGCGTGTACACAGTGATATTGCCAGTATGTTTGTGCACACAGTGGTAATACTAGTGCGTGTACACAGTGGTATTACTAGTGCGTGTGTGTACACAGTGGTAATACTAGTGCGTGTACACAGTGGTAATACTAGTGTGTGCACACAGTGGTAATACTAGTGCGTGTACACAGTGATATTGCCAGTATGTTTGTGCACACAGTGGTAATACTAGTGCGTGTACACAGTGGTATTACTAGTGCGTGTGAGCACACAGTGGTAATACTAGTGTGTGCACACAGTGGTAATACTAGTGTGTGCACACAGTGGTAATACTAGTGTGTGCACACAGTGGTAATACTAGTGCGTGTACACAGTGGTATTACTAGTACGTGTGAGCACACAGTGGTAATACTAGTGCGTGTACACAGTGGTATTACTAGTGCGTGTGAGCACACAGTGGTAATACTAGTGCGTGTACACAGTGGTATTACTAGTGCGTATGTGCACACAGTGGTAATACTAGTGCGTGTACACAGTGGTATTACTAGTGCGTGTGAGCACACAGTGGTAATACTAGTGCGTGTACACAGTGGTATTACTAGTACGTGTGAGCACACAGTGGTAATACTAGTGCGTGTACACAGTGGTATTACTAGTGCGTGTGAGCACACAGTGGTAAAACTAGTGCGTGTACACAGTGGTATTACTAGTGCGTGTGAGCACACAGTGGTAATACTAGTGCGTGTACACAGTGGTATTACTAGTGCGTGTGTGCACACAGTGGTAATACTAGTGCATGTACACAGTGGTATTACTAGTACGTGTGAGCACACAGTGGTAATACTGGTGCGTGTACACAGTGGTATTACTAGTACGTGTGAGCACACAGTGGTAATACTAGTGTGTGTACACAGTGGTATTACTAGTACGTGTGAGCACACAGTGGTAATACTAGTGCGTGTACACAGTGGTATTACTAGTACGTGTGAGCACACAGTGGTAATACTAGTGCGTGTACACAGTGGTATTACTAGTACGTGTGAGCACACAGTGGTACAGTGGTGGTATACTAGTGCGTAGGGAATCTAGTGGCGGTCAGTGGTCTTACTGTGGGGGAGCACACAGTGAGTGAAAAGAGTGAGCTGGATTAAAAGTGGTCTTGTAATAGTGAGTGTGCAAACAGGGGGGTAATAATAGTGTAGGGGCTACCCGTGGGATTATAGTACGTTGGAGACACAGTCCTGGGTTGTAATAATAGTGAGGTGTTACACAGTGGTAATTAATAGTTACGTGTTGAGCAACAGTGGTAAAATACTAGGCGGTACACAGGTGGTTATTAATAGTAGGTGAGCACACATCCGTAATAATAGTGAGTGTACAAGGGGGAAGTGCATTACTAGTAAGTGTTGGGGAGAACACCAGGGGTAATAATAGTGCGTGTACAAAGTGGTAATACTAGTGCGTGTACACAGTGGTATTACTAGTACGTGTGAGCACACAGTGGTAATACTAGTGCGTGTACACAGTGGTAATACTAGTGCGTGTACACAGTGGTATTACTAGTACGTGTGAGCACACAGTGGTAATACTATTGCGTGTACACAGTGGTATTACTAGTACGTGTGAGCACACAGTGGTAATACTAGTGCGTGTACACAGTGGTATTACTAGTACGTGTGAGCACACAGTGGTAATACTAGTGCGTGTACACAGTGGTATTACTAGTACGTGTGAGCACACAGTGGTAATACTAGTGCGTGTACACAGTGGTATTACTAGTGGTGCGCTCGAATAGCGCAAATGCATGGCGAGCGAGTAAATATATGAGTATAGGTAAAGATGATTTGTGAAGGAAATCGCTAAATAATAGCAATGATTAGGCATGAAGAGTTAACAATAACAAAATTACCTGAATAAACTTAGAAAGCAGTGGCAAAGAAGCGCAGCTTGACAAAGACTTCACAATTGTTCAAGAAGAGAGTAGCTATAAACTTTTTGGTTGAAACAAAGTTGCGTAAGGCAGTGCAGCAGTATTCTCCGTGCTCGTTAATTGAAAAATACTGGTACTGTGAACACTTTACCTAACTTACGTAATTAGAAGCACGGGCGAAATATTTTGACGTACGTATACATACCTACATATATATATATATCTGAAATCTCAATTGAACACGACTGAGAGTCAGCTTCGCTCGCTTCGCTCGCTCGCTGAACTAGTACGTGTGAGCACACAGTGGTAATACTAGTGCGTGTACACAGTGGTATTACTAGTACGTGTGAGCACACAGTGGTAATACTAGTGCGTGTACACAGTGGTATTACTAGTACGTGTGAGCACACAGTGGTAATACTAGTGCGTGTACACAGTGGTATTACTAGTACGTGTGAGCACACAGTGGTAATACTAGTGTGTGTACACAGTGGTATTACTAGTACGTGTGAGCACACAGTGGTAATACTAGTGCGTGTACACAGTGGAAATACTAGTGTGTGTGTGTGCACACAGTGGTATTGCTAGTGGTGTGCTCACGCACTAGAAATTTGGATTTATTTTTTTTAATTATTATTATTATTATTAGTGCACAGTTGCATTTGTTTGTTGCTTTTTTGTTCGTTTTTTTTTTTTTGATGTTGTGGTGTTTAACACTACCATAAAGCAGGGTTTACTGTGGGGGGGGGGGGGGGGGGGGCGGTTGGGGGGGTGGGGGACATTAGTGTGAGTGGGTGAGACTATATACTTAGAGATGAGTGCATACATACGTGCACATGCAAGTAATTTATAATGGAGTAACCAAAAAGCAAATTATGCTTTTTAACAATGAAGAATGTGAGCACTATCCAGACCCTTCAGCCACTGTCCTTGTGAATATCTGGATGTCACCGGACAGCAAAACCAGAGCACTCGGTTGTAACTATAGAAAATATTTTTTATCAACCATTCATTTCAAGTACCTCATACATATTATACCGTATGTTATATCAAGGAACTTATCCCACATGAATAAAGAACAAGAAGAGAGGATAATGAACATTGTGTGTGTACAATGAGTTGTTTATGAGTTTGTGCACAAGTCATGTTTATAGGTGTCATGGACAGAGTTTGTGTGTTAGCGTGTGTCTAGTACAAAAGTCATGTTGGATTCTTTGTCAGTTCTTAGTTCTGTACGTCAGTCACCTCTAGTTAATTTATTAACCTATTCCTATGATCCTCATCCTGCAGCAGGGGAATTAGCTACGGCCAGGGATAGTTTAGAGAAGGAACAGACTTGAAATTCTGGTGGCAGCAACTATCTTGCTGTCTCCAGTGAACGCTTGAACCTGGCAAGAGACAGGACAGGCCCACAGAGAATACACCAAAACCAGAGCACTCAGTTGTAACTATAGAAAATATTTTTTATCAACCATTCATTTCAAGTACCTCATACATATTATACCGTATGTTATATCAAGGAACTTATCCCACATGAATAAAGAACAAGAAGAGAGGATAATGAACATTGTGTGTGTACAATGAGTTGTTTATGAGTTTGTGCACAAGTCATGTTTATAGGTGTCATGGACAGAGTTGTGTGTTAGCGTGTGTCTAGTACAAAAGTCATGTTGGATTCTTTGTCAGTTCTTAGTTCTGTACGTCAGTCACCTCTAGTTAATTAATTAACCTATTCCTATGATCCTCATCCTGCAGCAGGGGAATTAGCTACGGCCAGGGATAGTTTAGAGAAGGAACAGACTTGAAATTCTGGTGGCAGCAACTATCTTGCTGTCTCCAGTGAACGCTTGAACCTGGCAAGAGACAGGACAGGCCCACAGAGAATACACCAAAACCAGAGCACTCAGTTGTAACTATAGAAAATATTTTTTATCAACCATTCATTTCAAGTACCTCATACATATTATACCGTATGTTATATCAAGGAACTTATCCCACATGAATAAAGAACAAGAAGAGAGGATAATGAACATTGTGTGTGTACAATGAGTTGTTTATGAGTTTGTGCACAAGTCATGTTTATAGGTGTCATGGACAGAGTTGTGTGTTAGCGTGTGTCTAGTACAAAAGTCATGTTGGATTCTTTGTCAGTTCTTAGTTCTGTACGTCAGTCACCTCTAGTTAATTAATTAACCTATTCCTATGATCCTCATCCTGCAGCAGGGGAATTAGCTACGGCCAGGGATAGTTTAGAGAAGGAACAGACTTGAAATTCTGGTGGCAGCAACTATCTTGCTGTCTCCAGTGAACGCTTGAACCTGGCAAGAGACAGGACAGGCCCACAGAGAATACACCAAAACCAGAGCACTCAGTTGTAACTATAGAAAATATTTGTTATCAACCATTCATTTCAATTACCTCACACATATTATACCGTATGTTTTATCAAGGAACTTATTGGTGTATTCTCTCTTTCACAGGATTTTATTTTTTAACGAAATAGAATTTTTTAAATTTTGGTTGCTACTGGGAATTAAACCCACAACTGCTTGCTTGATGCACGATTCATTTGAGGGAACTACATTCATGGTGAAAACAAAAAATAACTCAATATCTTGTTCATGTATCACAATACTATTGCTACTGTCTGAAGTATTACAAACTCATGATCCTATATAATTGCAACTTTATGATGTATTGTATGCGGTTTCATACAGGATCTTATTTCGTTTCAGTTGGTGTAGTAAGATTGTCTATTTCAGCTAGCAGTTCTGTTACCGATCCATGAAGCATTGGATTTTGAGCACGAAAGTAGTCATTAACATCCAGAAGTTGATGAAGGTAGTGGACCCGTATTTTTAGGTCTTCCTCGAATTTTTTCTGTTCGTCCTTCAAATTTTTTATTGAGACTTGGGCATCAAAATGCTTTCTTTTATAGTCATCAGCAATTTGTGATTTGTTGCGTGCTTCTGCTCCAAGTTGATCTCTTTCTCTCCGTGCTTGGTCCAATTCTTGATCTTTTCCTTCTAATTCTCTCAGTGCTTTATCTCTTTCATCAATTGTATGATTCCTTTCTCGAGTTAACCTGTTCATTTCTCGACTTGTTTCTTGAAGTGCAGAATCTCTTTCTGCTGTAGCTCGATCTCTTTCTCTCCATGCTTGGTCCAATTCCTGATCTTTTCCTTCTAATTCTCTTAGTGCTGCATCTCTTTCATCAATTAGGTGATTCCTTTCTCGAGTTAACCTGTTCATTTCTCGACTTGTTTCTTGAAGTGCAGCATCTCTTTCTGCTCTAGCTCGATCTCTTTCTCTCCATGCTTGGTCCAATTCTTGATCTTTTCCTTCTAATTCTCTTAGTGCTGCATCTCTTTCATCAATTAGGTGATTCCTTTCTCGAGTTAACCTGTTCATTTCTCGACTTGTTTCTTGAAGTGCAGCATCTCTTTCTGCTGTAGCTCTATCTCTTTCTCTCCATGCTTGGTCCAATTCTTGATCTTTTCCTTCTAATTCTCTTAGTGCTGCATCTCTTTCATCGATTAGGTGATCCCTGTTCATTTCTCGAGTTATTTCTTGAAATAAAGCACGTAGGGAAACGGGTTATAACGCTAGGGTGGCCGTACGCAATCGCGCCAAGGGTGGCCAATACCAATGCAAATGCACCGCGTGGTCTATTTCAGCGAGCGAGCGAAGCGAGCGAAGCTGACTCTCAGTCGTGTTCAATTGAGATTTCAGATATATATATATATATATGTAGGTATGTATGCGTACGTCAAAAAATTTCGCCCGCGCTTCTAATTAAGTAAGTTAGGTAAAGCGTTCACAGTTCCAGTATTTTTCAATTAACGAGCACGGAGAATACTGCTGCACTGCCTTACGCAACTTTGTTTCAACCAAAAAGTTTATAGCTACTCTCTTCTTGGCGAAAGACTGAATGGCAAATTGTCAAGCTGCGCTTCTTTGCCACTGCTTTCGAAGTTTATTCAGGTAATTCTGTTATTGTTAACTCTTCATGCCTAATCATTGCTATTATTTAGCGATTTCCTTCACAAATCACCTTTACCTATAATACTCATATATTTACTCGCTCGCCATGCATTTGCGCTATTCGAGCGCACCACTAGTAATTGGCGAGCGAGCGTAGCGAGCGAGACACTTACAGGGGTAACACAATTGAAAATCGGGGATGTTTGTTTATTTATTTATTTATTTGTATATATGTTTGGACGTACGTATGTAATTAAACGCGCGCGCGGGGAACTTTTTTTCTCCAAAAAACACGACTTTTTAGGCTTGACCCAAGTTTATTCTGAAAATACAGCATTAAGCAAGCCTTACTTAAAGCTCCAAAGTGTGAGAAAATTTCTGCGAAAACGCTTGCTTTTCAAGAAACAAAAAGTTGATTCCACCGGTTACTATGGCATTGAAGACCCTTTTCCAGACTTAATTTCAAAACTTCGCCGTTTTACGGAGCTAAAATTACAACTAATTTATTTTTTTATCGTAGCTGAGAGCTTGTTCAAGAGTTACTGGTAATTGAGATTATCAGAATGGCAGATGTTTGATACTACAAAAGTTACCATTAATCAGGTAAGAGAGTGATTTTGTATTTGTTTGCTGAAATAAAAGGTCACAACGGCTATTATAGTTTTTGCATGAACTAAGCTAAAACATAGTAACAATACTTAGTTTTATGTTACCTAACTATCAGGCTCGCTCGCCATTTGTGCTCAAGCACACCACTAGTATATAATAGGTCAGGGCTATGCACGTGCGCGCCGACACAAAAGATACAAACGTCATCTGCGGTCACAAAAATTGCATGACGTCCACCTACGCTAACTATATGTTACAAAAATTACTCGATATAAATGCGTACACAATAATAACATCCACTGTCCGTTCTACCAGTTCATTTCTCTTCTCTCTTCTTTCTGGAGGTCCATCAGTAGCTAACAAGATCTACGAAGTGCGGACCTCGTTATAGCTCGGTGCCCGTCGGAACTTCAGTCTGCAGCTTTATTGAAGCAAGTTAAAATTTTATACCAGCTTTTTTGCACTATCCCCGTAGCGTTTAATGAATACAAGGCCTTAGCTTGCTGATATAGCTTTCTCTCCATGCTTGGTCCAATTCTCGATCCTTTTCTTTTAATTTTCTCCTTGCTTTATCTCTTCCATCGATTAGGTGATTCCTGTCTTGAGTTAACCTGTTCACTTCTCCATGCTTGGTCCAATTCTTCATCTTTTTCTTTTAATTCTTTCCTTGTTCTATCTCTTTCATCAATTAGATGATCCCTTTCTCGAGTTAACCTGTTCACTATTCCACTTCTTTCTTGAAATAAAGCATCTCTTTCTGCTGTAGCTCTATCTCTTTCTCTCCATGCTTGGTCCAATTCTTGATCTTGATCTTTTAATTGTTTTATCTCTTTCATTAATAAGATGATCCCTTTCTCGAGTTAAAACAGATATTTTATTTTTTAGCGATTCATTTTCCTGAGTTAAAACAGATATTTTATCTTTCCGGGATCTATTTTCTTGAATTAGAGCAGATATTTTATCTTTTAGAGATCTATTTTCTTCATTTTTTGAAGAAATTTCTTCATCCTTTTTTTAACAACTTCTTCTTTCAATTTTGATACTGATTGCACAAGATTTTGTACATGTTGATTAATATCCCAGTAGTCTTTGCTCTTTATGAGCTCAATTCCATCTATTATCCTGTATTCATTTGTTCTTACTTCTCTATAGTCATAATCACTGTCATAGTTATCCTGTGGCAATGGAGGGTCAAAGTGGTCTGCTGCAACAGGTTCGGATATTACATTGGAATCCATCTTCACAGGAATGCTTTGGCTTGCTGCAAATGATGGCCTACTTTTATCTCCATGCTCTAGTTGAGAATATAAATTTCGCTCCATTTCCAACTCTTCACCACGGTAGTTTGTCTGAGTTTCTTTTAAAGAAACTGTCAGATCTTCATCAGCACCAGCCTCAAATGACTGGCCAACTTCAGGGTTGATCACATTGTGAGCCATTTTAAGAACTGTTTGTTCTTACTGTAAGCAATGAGATACTGTTATTCTAGTTAGATGACCCCCAAAAAGGTGGTGTAACATGACACAGGACTGTTGTTTAATTGAATTCATGAAGTCATGGTGTTTGAGCAGAATATGAATACAGTCGTCCTTATACTATATATACTAGTTGCGGTAGGAAGCAACACTGGCCCACAAGAGAGAGGAACTAAAGGTTGTGGTTTGATGGGGCTAGTAAAAAAAAAGTGTAGTACACAACTCAAGGAAAATATCCTACGTATGTACGATAAATATGTATGTATGCATTTTCACAATTGAGTGTCATATTCTGGTATTAAAAATCTCAGTTTTTTTATGCTAAGACCATGCTAATTCCATTAAGAAGGAAGTCCAATATGGAATTATAAAGCTTTTATCAGTGGTTAAAGGAAGGTAGGATCAGAGAACATATGTATAGTCAGCTGAAAGAAAATTATGATCCAACTGTTTAGTCATGATCCTCGTGTGTGGAATCCTGCTTGTTGGTGGGAATTCCACCACACTAGTCTATGTAAGGGCAACAGCACAGTTCAGACAGTCGGAATACACTTACAATATGGTAGTATATTCATTAAGGTGTGGACATCAGCACAACTCCTACAGTAAGCTAGCACTTTAAGCAATTTTTCCAAAAATGTCACTACAATGGTGGCATGTTTATGATAAAAATAGAGCTAATAGACTGGCTTACCTGATGATTCACAATAAGCTATTAATTGCAGCTTCTAGTGTTCAAACAACTTGGATGGCTTCAGTTTTTTAAACATAAAGCTAGGAACATTTTATTGCATAAATGATTTTTATATTTCTTAGAACGAGGCATACTGTAAATGGGAGAGATTAAAACTCTAACGTGGTCGAATGGAACGTCCCTATTTTACCGAATGGTGTACCATTTTTTGCCCTTTTTTTTTTAATCGTGTGACAACCGTTCAACAAAACGGAATCCGGAATTTTTTCTTTGGTGCCTATGTACTGTAAATGAATCAATGCTCAGTAAATTACAAGAAAACTGCAAGAAAAACTTTTTGTTGAAAAGACTAGTTTCAAGAAGACGTTGACCACTTTAGATCAAAGGTATTAGCCACTTATTAGGTAATGTTCTCTTAAACTGCCTTTTCTTACCTGTACAGAAAGTTAGTTAATAAGAAAGAAGTTAAGTAAGTTGGTAAAGAAAGTTAGTTAATAAGACTATGCCCGAAAGTCTATCAAGAAAGAACTAATTTTTTCTGGCTGTAGCAGAAGGTACACTAGAACACTGGGGAGGAGAAGTAGTTCCTGAATATGTGTTTGTTTTTTGTTCATGTCCTTGCTTGCTTGTACATGTATGTGTGTGTGTGCATGTGTCATAGAACGTGGTGATGTCATCATCCACGCACCCAGTAGCACGTGCCATCATTACCCAATCACTCAACCAGACCCGAAATCAGATGAGGGACGTGGTCTCGCCATTTGTGATGAAGGTGGGGCAGATGCTGACGGAGATGATAGAGAGTATGCATACTGAGGACTATTCAAAGTAAGTGTCTCATGTAATAGATGTGGTTCTATTTAGAAGGAAGGGAGAGAAGCTCACCCAACAATAAAGGTGCATGTATGTATATATGTGACTATGATAAGAGAAGATGTAGCTATCATTATTATTTAGATATTTAATCATCTTACACCAGTGCTCCCCTCAATTCCCTGACATATTGACTTGCCAAGTCTAACACCCTCTATGTATATTTGTAGTTAAGTTTCCAGGGAAAGGGGGGGGGGGGGGGGGGGGGGGGGGGGGGGGGGGAATTTGTAAGCTACTACAAATCCAATGAGTGGTACTATGAAATAAGTGCTGTAATTAAGGGCTCAACTTCAACACCCACTGCAAATATGAGGGGGGAAAGGTGAAAGTTAAAACTTGGTGGTGAGGGGGGGAGCATGATCTTAAAAGTGGCACAAACCTTTGATGGAGATAAGGACAGAACTTTGGGGGGGGGGGGGCAAAACAATGGGTGTGGCATTGTGCAATGCCAATTATTGGAACCCTAGAACTGGTAAAGAAGTAGACCACGCCTTCAAATAGATCAAATCCTCAAATAGTCCACCATGTGTAATCCATTTGTAGTACATATAAATACTGTAGTATAAACTGTAGGAAATTTTTTTTTTTTTTTTTTGTGGGGGGGGGGGGGGGGTATTCATGGGAATTGGGCATATATTTTAGATGTATGCTGTATAGTACTTCATTGGTCGTGTGTTCAGTATCGTGCGTCCAGACTCCAACGGAGAAGGTGTCCCTGAGGCTCCATGCTCTGGGTTCATGAGGGAGATGCAGACATTCACGAGTCGCATTTATAATCAACACCTTACCAGATTCACGTGCAAGGAGGAAGTGGCAACACAGTGAGTGCTTTTTAGTAGAAATCACAGCTAGTGGGTGTGGTTGGATGTTACTGTTGATATGGAATTATACTAGTGGTGTGCTTGAGCACAAATGGCGAGCGAGCCTTAAACTACACTATTGTTAAACGGTTGATTCTAACTACTAACACTAAAGCTACTAAAATACAGTCAAGTTTTTAAATTACGTATCTACGGTAAAGGGGATTCAATGCCATGGTAACTGCTCCCCGCAACTGTTTGAATTGAAAAAGAAGCAACAAAATCAGGTCACGTTATTTAAACTTTTTCTTTGTGATATTCTTAGTAGTAGTTGTAACGCACAATACTTTCACACAACTGAACATACCTACTCAAGACTTACCTTCGTGGTTCGTCTAGTGGACAATGAATTTTCAAATAAATGCTGTAGAGTAGGGCTTATAACTGTGACAAATAGCATATTAACTTACCACCGCCACTAACTCAAATAGAAATGGAGCTCCCATAAGTTTTTGCGTTTTAACTGCACCCGCAAAACAATTCAAAGCGGTAAACAATTCAATTTCTAAGGTGACACGGGTAATGATCGCCTAACTGGAGGATTCTGTTTAGTGAAGTTTGGGACGGGGTCGAACATGGAGTGAACACAAAAATATGCGAGGGTCAAAGTACAAAATGACATACATACGTCCACACAATATATAAACTAGTGGTGTGCTTGAGCACAAATGGCGAGCGAGCCTGATAGTTAGGTAACATAATGACAGTATTGTTACTATGTTTTAGCTAAGTTCATGCAAACACTATAATAGCAGTTATGACCTTTTATTTCAGTAAACAAATACTTAATCACTCTCTTACCTGATTAAAGGTAACGTTTGTAGTATCAAACATCTGCCATTCTGATAGTCTCAATTACCAGTAACTCTTGAACAAGCTCTCAGCTACGATAAAAAAATAAACCAGTGTTATTATTTGTAATTTTAGAAAACAAATATGGAATTACTACTTACCTCAATTTCCTGAGTAATTTCTGTAGTCAAATTTAAGTTACTTTGACTATCTAAATTACCTTGAATTCTTGACAACAAGCTCTCAGCTACAATAACAAAAAAAACATCAATTTTAGTACACAAATACAAAATTACTTTCATACCTCTTTTCTTGAGTAGTGGTAACTCTGGCTATTTGAATATATCAGTCACCTTTGACAACAAGCTCTTAGCTACAAAAAAGAAAGGCCAGAGTTATTTTTGTATACTTAGCTAACAAATATGGAATTACGTACTTACCTCAGCTTCCCTCGAGTAGTAGTAACTTCCTTAGCATTAATATGACAGCATTCTGACTACCAATGGTTCTTGACAACCAACAATCGGCACTTCGTATCCCCTCGAAAACGGCGAAGTTTTGAAATTATGTCTGGAAAAGGGTCTTCAATGCCATAGTAACCGGTCGTAGCAACTCTTTGTGTCTTGAAGAAAAAAAACGTTTTCGCAGGAATTTTCTCACACTTCGGAGCTTAAGTATAAAGTAAGGCTTGCTTAATGCTGTAGTTTCAGAATATACTGGGGTCAAGCCTAAAAAGCCATGTTTTTAGGAGAAAAAAGGGAACCTGTGTGCGCGTTTAAGGGGCATACACACAATATATATAACATATACCCGATTTTGCATTATCCACCCCTAATACTGTCTCGCTCGCTCGCCAACAAACTAACATCCCTGAGAGTGTCTCGCTCGTTCTGCTCACTCGCATTGTTCTAGAGATTACTGTCCTGCATTTCATCCGGCCAAGTTATAGGAATTCCAATGTAGTTTCTTGTAATACTTCTCTAGATTGTGCAACTCAAAGACAATACTGTCGGTATTTAGTGTTGGGGATTATGATACATAGTTCCTGGTAGTTGAGAAACTTGGGAAGGATATTGCTACATGTGCTGTGTGTGTGTGTGTGTGTGTGTGTGTGTAGCTCGGAAGGTAGAGCTTTACTGGCTAATCATATAGGAGTGAACTATATGAGCTATTGAGGTTGAACCTTTATTAATATTGGAATAGTACAAAGAGATTTTGTTTGTTTGTTGTTGTTGTTATTTTTTTTGTTCGTCATCAGTTTTGTATTTCTCTCTTTTTGTTTGTTTATTTCTTCCTAATATTAGTTGTGTATTGTTTTGTTACAGATTGAAAGAGGTCTCAGGTCAAGTACTGGACACCTACGTGCGTCATGTGACCATGCTACGCCCACTTGGTGATGGTGGCAAGATGCAGGTGGTCACTGACATGGCTGAGATGGAAATGGCCCTGGCACCTTTTTGCCAGAGGCTGGCACAACTGGGGACCCCTTACCAAACACTCAGAGCTATGCGGTAGGTACACACAAGTCAGACTGAGGGAGCAGCATCATGATCTTATGCATGTAATGTGCTTCAGCACAAATACCTGGCAAGCCATTGAGCACAAGTGATTCAAATAACAAAAGGACCTTTTTGTCTGAAGTTAATGTTCCAGCTCCTATGGCCTAGTTTAGAAAGGCATTATTCAGTGTTGATGTATAATAATTTTAGCTAACTAATATGGAATTACTTTCTTACCTCAATTTTCCAAGGTTACTTTTGGAGTTAAACCTTCTGACTATCTAAATGACCAAGCTTCTGACATAAAGCATTCAGCAACTATGAAAAGGCAGTTGTTGTTTTAATTATGTATATGGTAAAGGGTTTAAAACTAACTTACCACCACCACTAATTCTAGACAATGAACTCCAGTAGGTTTGCATAACTACGTCCTGCAACATTCGCGTATTGACGAAGAGGTAAATGATTAAGTTGATACGGGTAAAGATTGATAAGCCAGAGGATTCCGTTTAGGAGAGTATTGGACGGGATGGACCACAAAGCGGACACGAAAGTATGAGTGTCAAAGTACTTAATGACATACATAATGTCCTAAACACATATCCCTAAATTGTTTTGCGTCGCCTGATAGCGTCTCACTCACTTGCTACTGATTATAATAATGACTAGCTAGCACCCTGTCATACAGTGGTGCTTAAATACTTAGTGCAAGGTATGACTGGTACCACCTCTGCCCCTAGCTTTAGTTACCTCAGTCTGCTTTTTTTTCTGTCGGTGGCACTATTGATGATGCTTTACCGTCTGGTTCAGTGATGGATTATTTTTTAGTACACACTGTCATCACTTTTTCCCCTCACTTTTCTTGACCCATGTACTCTATTCCATTACACACACTAACGGTGTCGTTAATGACGACACTTTACCAACTGGGCTCAGCTAACAAATTGTTTATGAATACTCTCACCATCGTCATTGTTATTGATACACAGGCGAAAATTAACAATTTTGAAGTGGTTAACTGCCACAGGAAATAAGTGAAAAGTGAATGTCATTGATGTTGCTGTTGTTTGGAGGTTATTATTTTTTGTCTACGGACTAGTTTCTGTTGTTGTTGCAGTTAGGAGGCTGTTGTTGTTGTCTACCAGTTTCTGTTGTTGTTGTTGTTGTTGTTGTTAGGAGGCTGTTGTTTTTATCTACGGATCAGTTTCTGTCAGACTCCATTGATGTTGGTGAAGCAGTTCCCTTCAGCCTCACTCTCAACTATCTCTTCTCTAGAGCTCCTCCTGATATGAAGTCACCTTACCAGGTAACTCTCTCTCTCACCTGTACACCACACCTACCAGGTAACCCTCTCACACCTGTAAACCACACCCAAAAAGTAACTATACTAGTGGTGCGCTCGAATAGTGCAAATGCATGGCGAGCGAGTAAATATATGAGTATAGGTAAAGATGATTTGTGAAGGAAATCGCTAAATAATAGCAATGATCAGGCATGAAGAGTTAACAATAACAGAATTACCTGAATAAACTTCGAAAGCAGTGGCAAAGAAGCGCAGCTTGACAAAGACTTCACAATTGTTTCAAGAAGAGAGTAGCTATAAATTTTATGGTTGAAACAAAGTTGCGTAAGGCATTGCAGCAGGATTCTCCGTTCTTGTTAATTGAAAAATACTGGAATTGTGAACGCTTTACCTAACTTACGTAATTAGAAGCGCGGGCGAAAATTTTGACGTACGCATACATACCTATATATATATATATATCTGAAATCTCAATTGAACACGACTGAGAGTCAGCTTCGCTCGCTCGCTGAATTATTTTACACCTTTAATCTGCACCCACTCTATCCTGGTTATATACCAGCCATGTACATATTACTAGTGGTGCGCTCGAATAGCGCAAATGCATGGCGAGTGAGCAGACTCTTTTTACAGAAAAATAGGACATAAATTTTTACATCTACCTGATTAGGCATGGAGTTAACAACAGAATTACCTGACTAAACTTAGAAAGCAGTGGCAAAGAAGCGCAGCTTGACAAAGACTGCACAATTGTTTCAAGAAGAGAGTAGCTATAAACGTTTTGGTTGAAACGGAGTTGCGTAAGGCAGTGCAGCAGGATTCTCGTTAATTGAAAAATACTGGAACTGTGAACGCTTTACCTAACTTACGGACTTAGAAGCGCGGGCGAAATATTTTGACGTACGTGTACATACATATATATATATATCTGAAATCTCAATTGAACACGACTGATAGTCAGCTTCGCTCGCTCGCTGAATTATCTGGTTAAACACTTTTTCATGTCTATTATAACTAATAATAATAGTCTTATAATATATATATATATATAATACTTATAGCACGAGTCAGAGTACAATATGGGAAAATATTTTACGAGCACGCAAAATATTTTCACGAGCCAAAGGCGAGTGAAAATGTGGCGTGAGAGTAAAATATCATTCCCATATTGTACGACGAGTGTGATAAGTGATTTATTGCTTCTTTGAAATTTTTCTCGACCGGTTACAATACAATTTTCATTGATTTTACTCGCTACGCGCGCGCTACAAGGAGCGTACAATATAAACCGTACAATATGGGAGAATACAGAACGCTCGCGTGATGCGGAAATATTCAAGTAAAAATATCAAAGCTGCAATAAATATATATATATTGTGTGTGTGTGTGTGTGTGTGTGTGTGTGATTAGGTACAGGGTTGGTCAGAGAGGGAATATTGTGAGTGGATGGATTCTCATCCTTCAGAGGCAGATAGATTGGCCTTCATCCAGTAAGTCTAACTCCTCCTCCTGTTTCAGTGATCTTGTCAGTGAACTATGTGTCAGTGATTGAAATAACTGGTAGTGTAAGACATTAGCAGACACTACTTAATAGAGAGTTCAGAGATCAACTATATTCGGTAAAGTAGAAAGCATGTAGTGAAGTTAGGTTTTTGCTCCAGCTCAATTTCTCCCTCTTAGTAACCCTCAGCACACATGCGCGAGAGGGTTATAGTAGTTGTCTCGTCTACCTGTGTCCCGTCTGTCTGTTACACTCTCACATTTGGGGGTTACTTACTACAACTATTGATTTAGGTATGAACTTACTCGGAGCGACTATTGAAGACCTTTTATTGTGCTACTTGTTTGAATATCGGGCTGATTTTGAGACAACACGAAGCTGTCCATCACACATAGATAGGGTACTCGTTAGTGGGTAACACTCCTGTCATCACGTTATAATCACATGTGCAGATAATCACTTCCTGCCCGTGGTAGTTTTACTTTATGCTGGTAAGTAACCGAGTGCTGGAAGTTTCACATTGAAAGTTGTGTTTCTGTTTAGTTGCTTCTCTTATGAAGATAGCGTTTACATGCACTGTTTTCATTGCTCAAGCTATATTGGTACACCTGATTCACATAGACAACATGCTATCTCATTTATAGCCCACCACTGTATATTTTTTTGTTAGATAATGTTTGTTTGTATCAGTGATGGTGTATATGTGTTTGTTTGTCTCCAGAGCTACAGTGGAGTCCTATGACCGCCAGCATGGCAGCAAGTCTGAAGACAGGAGTCAGTTCTGCCAGTTCATGAGGACTCTGATCAAAAGAGGCTTGGAGTACAGCTAGCCCCGCCCACCTCACACACACACTAGACAATCACACAGTTTTGACATGTTTCAATTCACTACAATTATTAATGGCAATGAACATGTAGACATTGTGCTGTGGTGGAAAGGAGGAGGAGGAGACAGTAGAGATTAGTGTGAGTATGTTATGTGTTTGGTGTGTGGTGTACATGTACAGCCTTCCATTAGGCTATCTCACTACCTACAAGCACCCCTCCCCCATTCTTCCCTGCCCATCTTATTGTATCTGTTTAGGGGTGGGGAATGAAGTTGGGATATCTTTGTTGAGTGAGGTGTTGGTTGTGGTATCTGTTTAGGGGATTATGTTGTCTCAAGGTGCTGGATATAGGCCAGGTATAATGTAGAAGTGGAAGTTGTTGAATATTTGCTCTATTACTATTACTATGGGTTTGGTTTTAGATGTTTGATAGTAACAATGGCTGAAGGAAAGAGATGAAGCAGCACAGAAGGATGGATATTTTTTTTATTTTATTTTTTCAGTAGATACATCTAAAGAGTAATTTATCTGGCAATTGTGAGTTTGCCAGAGCTTTACATTTATAACAGCAGTGTCACTGGCAGAAATTGAAATATGCAAGTATGTTAGTGTTGTTTGTATTTTCCCTATTTTTGCAACATATCACTGTAAATATTCAACATTATGTTGAGGGACCAGCTAATGCAACCATAGGGTAGCTGTATATCAACAGGCATGTCAGTAATTACAGACACATCATTGGTTAATTTTAGAATCCGCAGGTAACTATAAACAGAGCACCTTTTATCAACCAATCATATCACTTCACTTATTTCAATTTGTATTCTGTATAGTTTTTTGTGTTGGATAGTATTTGTATTACCTCAGACAAATCTTTGAGTTTGTTATACATAAAAACTTCACAAGAATTCTAGTGAAGGCAAATTGGGAGTAGCATTTACTAAAGTAGTGTTTAGCCCCTCCTCTTCACATGTCCTGTGTATGATCCATTCAACCATCTCCAGTCACGGAACACATGCACCGGTTCAATCTCCTATCTGGCACAACTGTCACGGAACCCATGCACCGGTTCAATCTCCTATCCGGCACCACTGTCACGGAACACAATGCACCAGTTCAATCTCCTATCCGGCACCACTGTCACGGAACCCATGCACCGGTTCAATCTCCTATCCGGCACCACTGTCACGGAACACAATGCACCGGTTCAATCTCCTATCTGGCACCACTGTCACGGAACACATGCACTGGTCAATCTCCTATCTGGCACCACTGTCACGGAACACATGCACTGGTCAATCTCCTATCCGGCACCACTGTCACGGAACCCATGCACTGGTCAATCTCCTATCTGGCACCACTGTCACGGAACCCATGCACCGGTTCAATCTCCTATCTGGCACCACTGTCACGGAACGCATGCACCGGTTCAATCTCCTGTCCGGCACCACTGTCACAGAACGCATGCACCGGTTCAATCTCCTATCTGGCACCACTATGTATATATAATTAGCCTGTGTGATAGATTAGGTACAGAGGACGCTGGGTAATGCTAAGTTATGTGAACATATCTTGCGATACATGTGATGATTAATAGTCAGCATTAGGTAAAGTGAAATAAAAGTATACAACAAAATATATTAGAAATGAATGAGTGAATGCTGCAATAGTTCAGTTCCTGCTTCAGGTTGTTTTGTTTGTTTGTTGTTGTTGTTTTTGTGGATCTTTGATATACCAGTGCATCAGAAATAGTGGAAGAATTAATTAAATGATGATTAGGAAGGGGCAATACAGATAGAATGGTTAATTACAGGAGCTTTACCAAGAAGTAGAATCGAGTGAATCGACAGTATTTATCACTGCAGTAAGTGGCGACTTCCGTTCAATTGCCATGGAGTTCGATGCATTTGTGACTAGGACTGTCGTCTACCGGAGACACCGACGGACTGCAGATACCTTCATCACTGCCGCTGTCCTTTGACTCCATCGTATCACCTAGTCTCAAATCGACATTATTCACTTGAGAGTTCTTGTCTCTGTAGAAATGTTGGTCTTCAATGTCCACTGATACTATTTTCCGTCTATACCCCAGCATCAGAGGGCTTAGGGGCAGTCCGTGATCAGGGGAGGAGGAGTATGGGAGGGGCGTGGCTGGCATGGGAGGTTTGTGAAGTTTGTCGTCCGACCGACTGGTAGATCTCACTTCATCTTCCTCCATTTCTTCTGTGATCTCGACTATCCTGGGTAGATGGTGACCATGGTTACCTGAAGCAAAGATTAGAACCTTTAAACTTACAAATAAATTCGTAAATAAATGCATGAAATTGGTGGGAAGCATTTAAGCCTTTCACTCTAGAACTCTCTAATATTATAAGTATTGACATGTGTATTGTGAAATTAATCGTTCAGTCATTCTCGGCTGATATAATAATGAATAGTATTTTTTATTTGTTCCAATGTAAACATGTATGACTAAAAACTTAACCCAACACTTCAAGTTCTTGCCAAAGAACTTACTAAATTAATATCAAGAAGTATCAACTTCTTGCCAAAATTCCTTACTAAATTTATATCAAGCTATTTATGTGGTCTATGTTTTCACCAAACAAATTGACCCAACAACCTCAACCTTTTTACCTGTGCCAAATCTAGAGGCTGTACTGTCCACTGCTATATCGCTGACGGTGCTCTCCTCTGTCACTTCCTCCTCTACTCTGCCGAATTCCTCCCTCAGCGGCGGAATGGATTGCTTCTTCTTGCCTCCATGCATCCGGTAGTATTTGCAGTTAGGGTTGATGTTCAAGGTGACGTTGGCCGCGCCCGGGTGGTGGGAATTCAGCTCTGCCAGGCGACCCTGAATGTGGGGGAAGCCCGGCCGCTCATGGGGAATTCCCTTCCAACACGACAACATCACTTCGTACCTGTAAGAGGTGGAGTTTATGAGTCTTAAAAGTAGCTGGCAGTTGGTGGCAATGTTTGTGGCCCAGTTTATAAGACGTGTAGATTCATAGGGCAGAGGTGAGTGGCAATGGTGTTAGATAATTACATGGAGTGTTGCCTATTTCTGAAGGAAAACTTAAGCCAAAAGTGCAATTCTTCCTCTATTACAAATGCTCCATTTTTCCTTGTCTATTTATAGGGCTTAAAAAGCTTTACCAGAAGATATGCACCAATGTGCCAATAATAATTGTGACTATGAACTTACAACTTAGAGGAGCAGTTGCTAGGTTGCGGCAGTCTGTTGCCTTGAGACAGAAGCTGTAGTATCTCCTTGTTCCTCACACTGTTGTAGGGGTAGCCACCTGGACAAGAAGACGGCAGAGAAGGAATATGACACTTGCTAGCTTTTTACAATAGGTCCCCCCTCTAGTGGCATTGCAAATTTCTACTGAAAGAGTCTCAAATGGATCATTATAACTAAGTTTATAGTAGCCCGCGTGCAGATACTGTGCTTGATAGAGTAATAGTGAGATCACACCTCACCTAAATCCCTCGTTTGTTTACTATGTGTTTGACCACACCTTACCTATTGTAACAATCTCCCACAGCGTAACTCCGTAGGCCCACACGTCAGAGGTCAGAGTAGTTGTTCCACTGGCAATAGCCTCGGGCGAGAGCCATTTTAGTGGGCGTTTCCCATGCTCCGTGCTCGGGTATATCCTGGAATTGGAAAACGTCTTCTCTCTGCCTCTGATTCCAAAGTCTGTTATTTTCACTGTTCCTTGCGTGTCTAGAAACACGTTCCGACATGCCAGGTCGCCGTGGACGACGCCAAGAGAAGCGAGTGACTCCTAATAAATACAATACAAGTGGTCAACTTTTTGATGATAGAACTACTTGTAAGGATAGCATTGTGGACTTGGTGTATGGACCAGTTGTAAGGAGAGCATTGTGGACTTGGTGTATGGACCAGTTGTAAGGAGAGCATTGTGGACTTGGTGTATGGACCAGTTGTAAGGATAGCATTGTGGACTTGGTGTATGGACCAGTTGTAAGGATAGCATTGGGGACTTGGTGTATGGACCAGTTGTAAGGATAGCATTGTGGACTTGGTGTATGGACCAGTTGTAAGGAGAGCATTGTGGACTTGGTGTATGGACCAGTTGTAAGGAGAGCATTGTGGACTTGGTGTATGGACCAGTTGTAAGGATAGCATTGTGGACTTGGTGTATGGACCAGTTGTAAGGATAGCATTGGGGACTTGGTGTATGGACCAGTTGTAAGGATAGCATTGTGGACTTGGTGTATGGACCAGTTGTAAGGAGAGCATTGTGGACTTGGTGTATGGACCAGTTGTAAGGAGAGCATTGTGGACTTGGTGTATGGACCAGTTGTAAGGATAGCATTGTGGACTTGGTGTATGGACCAGTTGTAAGGATAGCATTGGGGACTTGGTGTATGGACCAGTTGTAAGGATAGCATTGTGGACTTGGTGTATGGACCAGTTGTAAGGAGAGCATTGTGGACTTGGTGTATGGACCAGTTGTAAGGAGAGCATTGTGGACTTGGTGTATGGACCAGTTGTAAGGAGAGCATTGTGGACTTGGTGTATGGACCAGTTGTAAGGAGAGCATGTGGACTTGGTGTAGGACCAGTTGTAAGGAGAGCTTGTGGTGGTGTACCAGGATAGCATTGTGGACTTGGTGTATGGACCAGTTGTAAGGAGAGCATTGTGGACTTGGTGTATGGACCAGTTGTAAGGATAGCATTGTGGACTTGGTGTATGGACCAGTTGTAAGGAGAGCATTGTGGACTTGGTGTATGGACCAGTTGTAAGATAGCATTGTGGACTTGGTGTATGGACCAGTTGTAAGGAGAGCATTGTGGACTTGGTGTATGGACCAGTTGTAAGGAGAGCATTGCGGACTTGGTGTATGGTACTTAAATCAAGACCAAAACTAACTATCTGTAAAAATAAGAAAAACACTTTCAAGTATTATCAGCAGAGGACATGTAGTCCTATTTATGTAATGGATTCCATCGAGAATAGTGAATCTGTAGTGCATTCTGGTGGCATGAAGGGATTGGCTGTTGATTGCTCACGAGCTTACCATTCCAGAGGCTATCTGCATTCCGAAGCTGAGGAGATCACTGGGTTCTAGCTGCCTCTGAAAGGGACTGGGCGTGGTTACAGTATCACCTGACGAGGACGTGTCAGTTTTATCACCTGTCAGCTGAACACACAAGAAATGCGATAATAATGGCCGAAACAAGACTACACACACACACATACACAGAGAGCTCTAGCCAAGTTAAGACAAAAGTATGGGAGCACATCCACCACACATTTCCATAAAATTAATAACGAGCACTATATAAATCAATTGCACTCATACCACAACACAACGCCCACACAGCCCCTCCCACCTACATCAAAGTGACACACCTACTGCAAATCATCCCTTACTTTATTCCTTTGATTGACCAGATACGTGAGGAGGTCTCCATTCCTGGGCATGGCGTGGATGAGGGAGAGAGGTCTGTTCTCTGAAACACATCCCACCAGCTCCAGGAGGTGGCACGTGCTACTGTTGCTGGCTATCAATTTGGCCTGCTCCACGCGGGCACTGAAGGCTAGCTCGTCAGAATGAGTAGCAGTACCTGCGTAAATATAACAAAATACATAAATTATTATAAACTACTTAAATAGCAAGAGATACTTAAATGGTAATATTATCTTGCTGTTAACAAGGAGGATGAAGGGAAAAAATAATCACAAAGTTGCAAATGTTTTGATTTGGTATCATTTAAAATTAAAAGTAGATCATGTTTTTACTTTACAGATATTTTTGGATTTTTATTTCATCGATAAAATATGGTTGGGTGGTAGTGCTTGGAGAAATCACTCCGAAATGTTGTTTTAAAAAAGCACCAGCACCAGCACTTCATTAGCAAGTGACTGTTGAATTATTCCAGAGATGCGGGCCAAAGCATCCAATAAACTAACATCAATGATATTGGGTTCTCTGCCAAAGTCCCTTTAATCAAAATCAATATTATATAGATACCCTAGAAACTAATTATATCCCATAATTGAGAACTATTCGAAATGCGGGAAGAGATACTTGGCATTGGTGTAGAAAGAATGGTAAACAGAGACTTTAGTACCAGGAAAAAGAAAAACAAGATGGGAATCATTTTCATTCAAACTATGTATCTTGGTATGAATATCTGATTTACACTTAGTAATTTCTTACAAGGTAATATTTGTATGGCCACAGAATTCTGGCCTCCCAGAGCCTTCTTGCCCCCCGCCATTCCACCATTCATGACCACACCCGTGTACACGTCTCCGTACGCTCCCTGTCCCAGTCTGGTCTCCACGACAACCTGCCTCGGGTGTATCTCCCACTCGTCGTCCATGGCAACCACGGTAGAAGACTTCGTGTCAGGGGAGTCCTGCCATGTTGAAGGCATGTGCTGTAATGGTATGTCCCCGTCAAACTCATCCTTGATTACATTGGTCGCCAGTTGAGACTGAATCAGAAGTGGAAGGGGAAAAAAAAAAAAATGAAGAAAAAATAAAATTAAACAGCAAATAATTATAATTTTCATATGTTGGAACTGGGAGGATGGATCCAGTGCTAACGACAGGGAGGGGCCCAAATTTATTTAGGTCAAAACTTAGAAATTATATCAAAGCATTAATGATTGGTTAATAAATGATTTGGACAGCATTAGTTAGTATGCGAGTTGTACTGTAGACGGAATGGCCTGTATTGGTAAATTCATCTATCATTAATTTCACAATAAACTTGGTAGGGAGGGAGGGTTGTCACCTTGGAACTTCTACCCTATGGATTCCTGGAAGTAAAGATGTTAGCGTACTTTGCAAACCAGACTACTTACTTGCCTGTCATTCAATATTTCTCACCAGCCCTTCTGCATACATACATACACACATACATACATACCTCTTCTACCAGCAACTTCTGCTTCTTCTTGCGCAACGTCAATATGAAGATGATTACCACGGCGATGAGCATTACCATGATGATACATCCAGCAGCCGCACCCACCACAGTGAACAAATAAGAATTGTCTAAGACAAATTGCATAAAGTGACAAGTAAAGGTCAATTCCATTGTAAAGGTCAATTCCATTGTAAAAGTCAATTCCATTGTAAAGGTCAATTCCATTGTAAAGGTCAATTCCATTGGTGAAAATAGAGTTAGTTGCAAGCACAATGATAGCAAAAAAAAAAAAAAAAAAAAAAAATCCATCAACACAATCGGGCTAGCTTTATATAAAAAATTTAATCAACAAATCCCGTGTTACTAATTTAAGTCCTCATCTTTGACTCACTTGAATCCTGTCTCTCAGTGGTCATGTCAGTGGTGATCACCGTGGAGGCAATGAGCATGTGCAGATCTCCCAGAGTGGAAGTGTTGATGCACTTTGCATCACTCCAGTTGCTGAACACTCCATAAATGCTGACACTACGAATCTGAGAACACAAGAGATACACGTACAGATGATGGTGGTGTGGATAGTTCAGGTCATCAACGCAAGAATGCACTGACATAAAAAATTATGGAGTCGTGAGAAATACTAAAATTATTCATGTTTTTAACCTCTTAGTTGTTTCAACTTTGAGGTATTTTGATTTTTGTGAAGAGCTCTCAAGAGTGAACATTAAAAACAACAACAACAACAACTAAATGTATACTACAAAAAAGGTTGATAAAGATAAATAAAATATTAATAAGACATTAAATATAACTGAGAATGAATAGCTGTACAGTAAGTAGATGCCACTAAAGATTATAGTTTACGCACTCTAGTGACCCCCACGCTCACCTGGATGTAGAAGCAGCTACCTGCGGGCATGTCTGGGGGAACTTCAGTGACGAAGGTGTGAGAGAGTTGACTGGAATTCTACACATGAGATAATTCAGATGAAACTGGGGGCGGGGCATATCAGTTGTTATTGAACAACTACTAATTCAGTCATTCTCTGCTGAAATAATTATAATAATAGCAAATTGTCTCTGTTCGTTTTAACTTCTTGCCAATGGACCCCTGAAGAGGACTTTGGCAAGAAGTCAAAACACCAGATTAAGCTTTAATTAAACATATATTGGCGGTTGGAACAGAGAAATTTTCTATCATAACAACTTCATTAATTGAATTAGAATTCTCATCAGTGGAAATAGAGGCACAAGTGACACCATCACATAGAAAACAACAACGACAACAATCAAACATATACAACTCTCATTAATAAATAAATGCTACCAAAGACAATGTGTCAAATTTTGCTATTCTTCTACATTTGATCACAAGTCTAAAATATTAGCTCACCGTTATCTCCACGCTTGCAAACGTCTCCACGAAGTCACCTTGATACTCCACTTCAGTCTCTACCAGTCTGATCTCATAACCCTTCAAATAGACGGCAGAAACCCCGCTCACAAACCAGGACACGCCCACCTGAAGTCCAGCCTCGTTCGTGGTGGGGTCAAAATCCGTGTAGCGAGTGTTGCTTGCGTCTATTTCTACATCGTGGACTACGTCAGGTGGTACAGGGTTAGCAACTAGTACGCATCGCCTCATAGCTGGAACTAGCACTTGGACGGCTGGAGACTTCGGGAGGGTGGTTAACTACATTTAATAATAATAATAATAATAATAATAATAATAATAAAACATCTGTGCACATGCTACTATTCGTTAAAAACTCACATTATTTGTATTATAGTAACCATGGTTACCAGAAAGAGTGACACGCTCACCTGAATAAAGTAATATGCCTCAGGGTCCATTAGACTGGGGAATGGACCTAGCTCTGCATTCTGATCCAGCTGACCACTCTAGAAAATAATTATAGAACAATTATCACAGGAGCAGCTATGAAGAGTTAAACAGAGCTAGCTATGACATGCTTGCACTTATCAATCACAAAAAACAACAACAATTAAAAATAAACCAATAATTATAACAACAAAAGCACTAACAAAACTACAATAGCAATAATAATAACTAATAACTAGTGGTGTGCTTGAGCACAAATGGCGAGCGAGCCTTAAACTACACTATGTTAAATGATTGATTTTGACAACTAATACTCAAGCTACTAAAATAAAGTCATTAAGTATATGCCGTAAAGGGGATTCAATGCCTTAGTAACCGCTTCCCGCAACTGTTTGAATTGAAAAAGAAGCAACAATATCAAGTCATGTTATTAAAAAAAAAAATTTGTGATATTCTCAATAGTAATTGTAACGCACAATACTTTCACACAACTGAACATACCTTCGCAAGACTTATCTTCGTGGTTCGTCTAGTGGACAATGAATTTTCAAGTAAATACTGTTGAGTAGGGCTTATAACTGTGACAAATCATATTAACTTACCACCGCCACTAACTCAAATAGAAATGGAGCTCCCATAAGTTTTTGCGTTTTAACTGCACCCGCAAAACAATTCAAAGCGGTAAACAATTCAATTTCTAAGGTGATACGGGTAATGGTCGCTAAACCAGAGGATTCTGTTTAGTGAAGTTTGGGACGGGGTCGAACGCCGAGCGAACACAAAAATACGGAGAGTCAAAGTACAAAATAACATACATACGTCCAAACATATATATAAATAAACAAACATCCCCGATTTTCAATTGTGTTACCGCTGTAAGTGTCTCGCTCGGTCGCCAATAACCCTACAATAAACAATAACAACAATTCACAATAACAACAATACACAATAACAACAATCCACAGTGTCTCTTTAGGAGTTCTGTTCCTCACGTTTGTGAAGTAGTCGATTACAAGTGGCGAATCCTCCGCGGTCGTCAGGTGAACGCTGACATTGAAACCCGCAACAGCATCAAGCAAGTGGGCGGAGTCAGGGAGAAGCCAAGAGAGATGGAATTGAAAAGTGCCGTTCTCGATAGTCCAAGTTTGGCTGCAACTCAACTGCATTGGAACGGGGTTAGTTACACCTGCACATAGAAAAGTAATTTTAAGAAGGCATGTAAACACTTGAACGGACAAACATTTTGATACGTGAACGCTAACTACTTAGTTCTTGTACCAAGTATTGCTCAGCGATTACTAAATTGTTGCTTGCCAATAACGCCTGAGGCTAAACCATTCCTAACCAGCTGCCTATGAGCACAAATATTACCACACACCTAACCACCCTCTAACTTAGCTTCAACCAGCAACCACGTAAGCCAACAAGAAGCTGCAACAGAGCTTCAATTGGTAAGTTTAGACTTGATACCTTGGACTCTGTGGATGGTAGAGATGGCTGGCTTAGGAGACCCCAGCGTTGGAATGGACATGATCTGAAAACAGAACAACAAAAACATGCAAAACCAGGTGAATAATATTAATTAGTGTGTGACAGACTTATATTAATTCGTACCGATATTTGATAGTCGCAGTTTACTATGGGTCCTTCCAATGGGTTGTCGTCCTCAGCCTTCAGAAAAGCGATAGTTCCAGTCTATTAAGGAGCAAGTGTTATTATAATAACTATACAGACCTGGAGATAAATTATTGGATTACTACTGGGAGGTAGACTACTACACTGTGTTAATACACAAGAGTATATTAATATTTAGAACATGATTGCTAGGCTTACCCGAGAGGACTTAAAAGTCTTCTCTGGGACACCACAACTCCCGTCAGTCACTAGAGCTCTCATCAGAATCACGTAGGAATCCAGGAAATCATATGCTAGAATGAAATAGAGGAGAAAGGAGGGCAAGGTTAAGATAGTTCAATTGCTTGAAGTAAATTGCACGTTTCCTTTAATTTTCCTTTGCACACCACGTCAATAATATACCCTATTGCTACACAACTACAGCCTATGACCACACCCACAACCATTGACCAAACCCACTTTATTTGACCACACCTACTGCCATTGAGCACGCCCACTTGACTTACCCAAAGGCCTTTGCCATGTCATGTGTATCATGGCATGCCTCCAGAAGCCAAACCTGTCGTCCACCTTGTTAACGAGACGTATTTGCATTACGTCTGGATTTTCCGGCAGAAATATACCCGACTCTAAAGGAATGATAAAAAAAATTTCATCAACAAAAAAAATCAATAATTACCAAAACTAAAAAACAAAAAAGAGCTAACTAATAAGTAAGCATATTAAATTGTAAGTATACACTAAATTTACATATACTACTACCTGTGCTTCTCCCTAAAAAGCCAATACCCACCCAAGCCACTCCCACTCATACCACACCCACCCCAGTCGCACCTCCGTAGACAGTATGGATGATGGTAGACGGCGACTCCGCTGATGAACCATACTTGTTGACTGCTTGATACTCCACGAGAATGTCCTTGCATGAGTAGATCTCCAGATCCAGGACACTCTCCAGCGTAGGCTGAGGGAAATTTAAAAAAAAAAAAAAAAAAAAAAAAAAAAAAAGTTAAGTCCGTAAAGACTTAGTAAGGTATAGCTACCATTTTATTGGCCTAATTAAAGAAGTTCATTCTTGGAAGTCTCTTAATTGTCCTGTTTAATTTGCATCTATTCCTTCGTTATATTTCAGGGGCGATATCGTATACAGTAGGAATCATCAGTAAGTGGATTATTAGGCATGACTTAAGGTGCGTGGCCAGGAAAAAATAAATAAAAAAAGGCAAATTTACCCACACAACCATTAAACAGAAGAGCAAATGAGTCAGTGATCATTTGTGTGTGCGTGTGTTTGTTTTGCTCAGGTGGTCAAGGCAGGCGGCTATTCATTAGTGGGTGTGAACACGCTGAAACATTACCTAATGAGGTGTCAGCAGCTCTTAGAGTGCTCCGTCTGCTAATTAGCTGCACTAATTATAAACTCTAACTCTAATGACATGCTTCATAAATAGAGGAAATGGCGGCAAATTATAAAACAATAAAACTAATCAGATAAACAACAAACTATGACAACAACCAATCAAAACCCACCCGGCAGAATAATAAATAATAAACACTCATGATTGGCCTATACGTACCAGCCAGAAGTACGTGACAAGGTCCCCGTAGGTCACACGCACGGTGAACGATGTAATTGACGGCCGAGACACATTCAGAGTTGCCACGGACGAAGCATTCAACTGGGGATTGACCAAATAGTGGCCCGCTCTCAAATCGCCTGGGGGCAGTTTAAACTTGGGCCCAGAGGTGGGAGTCAACGGAACTTCTGAGGAATGGCCTACAGAATCGGAGAGAATAAAGTTATTGTGAAATCAGAGAACACAAAATGCAAGACTTGGAATATACACTGACACAAACATTTCAACTTATAGACACTTAGCTCTGTTACATCAGCTCCGGCAAAATGAGAAACAACAACAACAACAACAACAACAAAAGCAACAAACTCTAGCTTAAGGTGTTATTCTTTGCTTTCTGCAAACATCTAATGAACAGATAACGTGTTAAAAAGTCTTTTTTTCAGTTTTGGGCAACTATCTCATGTTTTGCTCTTTCACATCAGCTGATAAAAAATGTCAGAAAAAGGAGAGCTTAACTGGTTTACCACAGTACATTCAAACTGTCCAATCAGATTGCTCAATTGGTTGTGAATATATTTCATACCCACCTCCTAGGAGGTGAACAAGTAAACCGTCCAATCAAAATTAGTTTTTGTGTGTTTCCTATAGCCTAGAGCCGTGGTACAAGTCAGTAGCACCACTCCGCGTTCAGTCGGTACGGGGTTTACACTATTCTCGGGCCTTCTGCCGTCAGTTGTGTAAATCCTGTAACCTACATGTCACAGTGTAACTTAAACTTAATATTCTCCTCCTCCTTGCAAACATCTTTTGAACAGATGCATTATGTTAAAAGTCTGTTCTGTCATTCTGGAAAAGTCTGAGTGATATTGTATTCTGAATATTTATGTCAACTTTGACATCATATGTCTCTCTTGTGAACATCTAGCGAGTTTTTAAAGAGACGTGTCTTTTAAAAAATTCCTAGATGTTCACAAGCCTTGAATCTCCTCATTCAATTTCAAAATAACTCAATTAAGTATGTTCGAGAACAACCGTGTATCAAAATTCAATATTGCAAGATTCCGAGCCAACAATTCGCGACCACAGCTTCGACCACCTGCCAAGAAACAGCGATGACCTCTGACAAAGAACTCTCTTGTATTCACGGCCGAGTGTGTGCGTATTGCAGTGTGTCTGTGGCCAGTACGGACCAGAGCTGCCTGGCGGAGAATGGGGCCTATGCCAATTGAATTAACAGAGCAACTCAGAACATTGACTGCAGCTAAAGTAAACCTGGTTCCATCTTATTCCGGTACAGGACGAATTTCCCTGGCAACCCACTCCTTGGTAACCCATTAAACTTTAAGGCCATAACAACCGCCCAACCCAGCCTGGGGTCTACATGGACAGCTTTATCGTAGGAACAAGCCACACCCAATTCCAATGACTTACATCATCTGGGAAATTTAGAAAATAAAATATAAACATTAGCTATTACTAAGGGATGAATTTTATGTCATATCAAATGATAATACAATAATATTCATCCCATAGACACTAATGTCAAATGGAGGGAACGACAGACAAGCATTCCTTCAGTAATTTGTAGCTGAAGTTATCACTATGCTAGAAATGGGCATAAAGACTCAACATCTAGCATCCTCCTCATGCGCGCACACAAACACACACATGCTTGTCGTGACACAAATTTAGAGGGCTTATTTTATAAACATGCGTGAGACAACACATCACACACTTACTGGGATCAGAGATGAGATCGTAGGTGGAGCATCCCAGTCTGCAGTCGTCATGACTCTATAGCAACACAGACACAACGTACAGTACTTTATAGCGCTGGCTGTGTTTGTTTGTGTGTGCATTTATTGACACACACACACCCCATCTTGTTGATCCAACTCTACCCCATCAAATATAATTAGATGTGCATACCATTGTTTAAATTTATAGTACAGATTCCTCAGTAAAGGGGCAATGATGTGCCCTCACAAAAAGGGGGCGGGGCTAGTGGGTGGGGCAAGGCAGAAAGGTACAGTAGAGAGATGTTTAATGCAATCAAAGTAGAGGAAAGAACAAATCAAAGCTGATTTTTTTAAATATTTTTAGTGCTTAACTTTCTTTAATTTTTGATCGTGACAAAATTGTTTGGACATACATTGAACTATTGATTGATGTTTCCTTTAATAACTTACACAACGCCTGAGGCAAGACGTCCCGTCCTGAGAGCACTTGTCAGCTGATCCACAAGAATCATTGCAACTATTCAACTAAACCAACACACACACACACACACACACACACACACCATAAAAAGGACCAGTCAATGACTCTGGTAACTTCACATCTTTATTGGATAGTCTCTTTGGCCCTCTCCTACGTAAGTGATAGGCTTACTTATTGGAAGTAGAACACCAAACAAGTATGTCTTAATATTGAATGCCCCTTTAACATTGGCTACTAAAATTATATAAAACATGCATGCATGCATTCTGAAGGTTCGGTCGTTCATGAAAACAAACTCATCATGATTCCAAGAAAACAGATTTTGTTGTTTGACGACAAACGCCTTTTATTATTTAAATTTCATATTTCAATAATAGCTATAGTAGGAGTGAAAATATCCCCTTCCTTGTCAGGCATTAATTATTTCATCCGTTGAATAAAATCTAACAAAGAGAGGCAGTCTAGACAATCCTCACACCCCTACGCACACACAAACCACTCCATCATTTCATTCATCAACTCTCTTGGCACTGACTCAGATATGTCTGAGCATGCCCAGAAGCTCGGCCTGCCCAACTTGATGGGTTGCCGCTGACCGTAGTCAAAATTCAGAGTGATGGAATCATAATTTGAAAAAAAATTATGCATGCATCTAAAATTTAGGTAGAAGATTGCCACTGCATTTAAACTGTATGCTGTCATGCTTTCATATTTAATCAAGGACAATATTTACAATCTCTAGGGGCGAGGTCCATTCCTTCCCCCCCAGGGCATTTTAAAGGTGTCTTATCCTTTAGCTTCAGACTAATTGGGTCACGTTGACAAATATTGTGGCTACATCTTGTGTTTGACCACAGAGTTATCATGTCAACAAGAACGCTGGCATGGCTTCACACCCTCTCTCTCTCTCTCTCTGAGACCAGGAAACAGTTGCTGATACATTCAACCGATAGTCACCAAGTTATATAGAAAACAGGGCCACAGTGCGATGCATGTAACGGTCGGCCAAAGGTTGATTTATACTTCTCAAAAATGTATGAAGAAGCCCATAGATTATAACGGTTTAGTCATTTATGTCGGCGACAAATGCAGCTGCCACTATAAAACTTAAAGCACTCAATATTTGGATGCCAATGAATGCACAAATGCAAATAATTTTTTGATGGGGCCCGCACTGTGCCTGATTTCCTGTAGACTGTGACATAGTGTGATGTTTTACTGGTACACTTTTTATACTCATAGATTTTCATTCACTAAGGAAGGCTCTCTGAATGTTTACAATAAACAAACATTGTTATTTCATATGACTGTAATACATATATCCACTAACTAACTAAAGTCATGTCTGAAGGTTTCATAACCAGCGAATAATTAGGAATATAACATAGCTCAACACTTTCCTACGACTAAAGCCCGTGCTAATACAATGACAGAATTATGATAAAATATCAGTAAGCTAGACTAATGAAGTATTCTAAACTCACACAATGTCTAGAGCAGGAGTCTAGGGAACGTCCGTGGTGATGACGACTCAAGCAACCTTGCCGGCATTCTTGTACCTGTTAATCAAGCTATTGTCACTATGATGCGTACGCCTTACAATCTACTCCATTTATACCGCCCCTTACCTGTTGATAAATATTGCAGTCTTGTTCAAGTGAAACGTCAGTGACTGCAGGCCAAATAGGATAGCGTAGTGACACCTAGCAAAAAATGAAAAATGAATTTTAGCCAGTGATATCTACCTATGTATTTGAGATTAAAATAAGCAACGTATGCATATCTTAAAACGGTTAGTTAACTGGTTTTTGTACATTCTCGTAGCCACACCTCCTGTATTAATTCAAAGGGGTTCTTCCTAGTGCCAGCTAATGCAACAGATCTTGGAGAAAAAGAGAAGGCAGAGAAATATATTGGACTCACAAGCTACACACTCCAAGCTTTCCTGATAACCATGGACAGGTCCAACCAGTACTGGGTATCAACACTGCCATGCCCACTCACTAGCAACACTGCCATGCCCACTCACTAGCAACACTGCCATGCCCACTCACTAGCAACACTGCCATGCCCACTCACTAGCAACACTGCCATGCCCACTCACTAGCAACGCATCAACACACAAATAGACCCAGGGAATAAATTTCATTTGTATTTTTATATTGTCATTTGTCGAACCGATGGAGCAGTGTACATCCGATATTGATTATTGGTATTAATAAAGCTGCTTCCGATTGGCTCATCTGCACTAATCGAGTCTTCCCCCAAACACTTGTTGGCTTGCCGACATCCTGTTGTGAACCACACCCAATGCATTAGACATGCTCATTAGCAACCACCTCTCACCTCTAAGTCACACACCACCATTAGAGAGGTTGAAGCAAGTGAATGTACTTATAGCAACCAGGAAGAAATACCATATTAAATTTCCAGCAGACGCCCGTGTGCTACATGGCTAGTTATCACTGCAGGTCACACCCACATCATTACGCACACACAAACACACGCTCCTGTGCTGTGGCCAAGTCCGTATTGTGGTGTTGACAACTTTCAGTGATGCTGCCATATTTGTGGGGAGACTGGTTTCATGAAGACTTAGAAAGGTTTCTCTTTAAAGACTAACGAAGACCAATCGTAGACTGCAGTGATCTCAAGTGTAGGCATAGAATCTATGTAATGGACTCACGCTAGAGTAGTTGTTTAAAAGTGCTCACAGACAAATTCACATTATAATAAAAAAATGGCGGCTAAAACCTACGCGAAGTTAGGCAATAGTTAAAGAGTAAAGTTAAGTATGAGAAATAGCTTTTTTTTATT
>WLWD01002050.1_pt1 | contig 61014 bp, 38 predicted proteins | sample 6712731 | NCBI WGS metagenome assembly WLWD01 (sample SAMN12718690, study PRJNA576275) | sponge metagenome | isolation source: marine sponge | host: Mycale hentscheli | place: New Zealand: South Island, Marlborough, Capsize Point | collected 2014-11-01 | reverse complement strand
CTTGTTATAGCTAGGCTTACTCACTCGCCTTGCTATAGCTAGGCTTACTCACTCGCCTTGCTATAGCTAGGCTTACTCACTCGCCTTGTTATAGCTAGGCTTACTCACTCACCTTGCTATAGCTAGGCTTACTCGCTCGCCTTGTTATAGCTAGGCTTACTCGCTCGCCTTGCTATAGCTAGGCTTACTCGCTCGCCTTGCTATAGCTAGGCTTACTCGCTCGCCTTGCTATAGCTAGGCTTACTCGCTCACCTTGCTATAGCTAGGCTTACTCGCTCGCCTTGCTATAGCTAGGCTTACTCGCTCACCTTGCTATAGCTAGGCTTACTCGCTCACCTTGTTATAGCTAGGCTTACTCGCTCACCTTGCTATAGCTAGGCTTACTGGCTCACCATGTTATAGCTAGGCTTACTCACTCACCTTGTTATAGCTAGGCTTACTCGCTCACCTTGCTATAGCTAGGCTTACTCACTTGCCTTGCTATAGCTAGGCTTAATCGCTCGCCTTGCTATAGGCTTACTCACTTGCCTTGTTATAGCTAGGCTTACTCGCTCGCCTTGCTATAGCTAGGCTTACTTGCTCGCCTTGTTATAGCTAGGCTTACTCACTCGCCTTGCTATAGCTAGGCTTACTCGCTCGCCTTGCTATAGCTAGGCTTACTCACTCGCCTTGTTATAGCTAGGCTTACTCGCTCGCCTTGTTATAGCTAGGCTTACTCACTCGCCTTGCTATAGCTAGGCTTACTCGCTCGCCTTGTTATAGCTAGGCTTACTCACTCGCCTTGTTATAGCTAGGCTCACTCACTCGCCTTGTTATAGCTAGGCTTACTCACTCGCCTTGCTATAGCTAGGCTTACTCACTCGGCATCCTTGTTATAGCTAGGGCTTTACTCACTCGCCTTGTTATCGTAGGGCTCACTCATCGACTTATAGCTAGGCTTATATCGCCTTGTTATAGCTAGGCTTACTCACTCGCCTTGCATAGCGCTGGCTTACTCACTCGCCTTTGCATAGCTAGGCTACTCACTCGCCTTGTTATAGCTAGGCTACTCACTCGCCCTTGTTTATAGCTAGGATACTCACTTGCCTTGTTATAGCTCGGCTTACTCACCGCCTTGCTATAGCTAGGCTTACTACTCGCCTTGTTATAGCTAGGCTTACTCACTCGCCTTGTTATAGCTAGGCTTACTCACTCGCCTTGTTATAGCTAGGCTTACTCACTCGCCTTGTTATAGCTAGGCTTACTCACTCGCCTTGCTATAGCTAGGTTTACTCGCTCGCCTTGTTATAGCTAGGCTTACTCACTCGCCTCGTTATAGCTAGGCTTACTCACTCGCCTTGTTATAGCTAGGCTTACTCACTTGCCTTGCTATAGCTAGGCTTACTCACTCGCCTTGTTATAGCTAGGCTTATTCACTCGCCTTGCTATAGCTAGGCTTACGCTTACTCACTCGCCTTGCTATAGCTAGGCTTACTCACTCGCCTTGTTATAGCTAGGCTTACTCACTCGCCTTGTTATAGCTAGGCTTACTCACTCGCCTTGCTATAGCTAGGCTTACTCACTCGCCTCGTTATAGCTAGGCTTACTCACTCGCCTTGTTATAGCTAGGCTTACTCACTTGCCTTGCTATAGCTAGGCTTACTCACTCGCCTTGTTATAGCTAGGCTTACTCACTCACCTTGCTATAGCTAGGCTTACGCTTACTCACTCGCCTTGTTATAGCTAGGCTTACTCGCTCGCCTTGTTATAGCTAGGCTTACTTGCTCGCCTTGCTATAGCTAGGCTTACTCGCTCGCCTTGCTATAGCTAGGCTTACTCGCTCGCCTTGCTATAGCTAGGCTTACTCGCTCGCCTCGTTATAGCTAGGCTTACTCACTCGCCTCGTTATAGCTAGGCTTACTCACTCGCCTTGCTATAGCTAGGCTTACTCACTCGCCTTGCTATAGCTAGGCTTACTCACTCGCCTCGTTATAGCTAGGCTTACTCACTCGCCTCGTTATAGCTAGGCTTACTCACTCGCCTTGTTATAGCTAGGCTTACTCGCTCGCCTTGTTATAGCTAGGCTTACTCGCCATGCTATAGCTAGGCTTACTCACTCGCCTTGTTATAGCTAGGCTTACTCACTCGCCTTGTTATAGCTAGGCTTACTCACTCGCCTTGTTATAGCTAGGCTTACTCACTCGCCTTGCTATAGCTAGGCTTACTCATTCGCCATGCTATAGCTAGGCTTACTCACTCGCCATGTTATAGCTAGGCTTACTCACTCGCCTTGTTATAGCTAGGCTTACTCACTCGCCTTGTTATAGCTAGGCTTACTCACTCGCCTTGCTATAGCTAGGCTTACTCATTCGCCATGCTATAGCTAGGCTTACTCACTCGCCATGCTATAGCTAGGCTTACTCACTCGCCTTGTTATAGCTAGGCTTACTCACTCGCCTTGTTATAGCTAGGCTTACTCACTCGCCTTGCTATAGCTAGGCTTACTCATTCGCCATGCTATAGCTAGGCTTACTCACTCGCCATGTTATAGCTAGGCTTACTCACTCGCCTTGCTATAGCTAGGCTTACTCACTCGCCTTGTTATAGCTAGGCTTACTCGCTCACCTTGCTATAGCTAGGCTTACTCACTCGCCTTGCTATAGCTAGGCTTACTCACTCACCTTGCTATAGCTAGGCTTACTCACTCGCCTTGTTATAGCTAGGCTTACTCGCTCGCCTTGTTATAGCTAGGCTTACTCGCTCACCTTGCTATAGCTAGGCTTACTCACTCACCTTGCTATAGCTAGGCTTACTCACTCACCTTGTTATAGCTAGACTTACTCACTCACCTTGTTATAGCTAGGCTTACTCACTCGCCTTGTTATAGCTAGGCTTACTCACTCGCCTTGCTATAGCTAGGCTTACTCACTCGCCTTGTTATAGCTAGGCTTACTCGCTCGCCTTGTTATAGCTAGGCTTATTCACTCGCCTTGTTATAGCTAGGCTTACTCGCTCACCTTGCTATAGCTAGGCTTACTCACTCGCCTTGCTATAGCTAGGCTTACTCGCTCACCATGTTATAGTTGTTATTATATATTCCTTCCCTTCCCTCCATTCATGTAGAAGATGAAGATGAAAGTGGAGAAGAGAGTGGGATGGACTGGGATGAATTGGAAGAAGAGGCTAGGAAAGGTAAAGGAAGTGTTGGGCGATGTGCAGCTCTGGAGGTTTATAGATTAATGTTTTGGTTGTTATAAACAGCGGACAAAGAGAAGGACCTCATGGGATTTGCAGGTGTAGAGGAGGAGGAAACCACACGGCGTATTCGAAAAAGTAAACAAGTTATGATTTTTGGTAATATACTGTCGTATCTTCAGTTTAGCAGGTCAACATGTTATAGTCTGCTATGAGGAAAATGTAATACCTGGGAGGGGAGGGGTTTTTGTTTTGTTTTTTGGGTGGGGGAGGGGGGGAAGTCACCTTTTTTAGCCTTTACAATGATAGAGGTAGCAGGTTACAATGACTAGAAGCTAGTGCTGTATGAGTTTGATATATTCTTGAGGGAAAATGAAAGAAGTTATGTGATATTTCACTGGTCACAATCCCACTGTGTGGGTGGGTGTGCAAGGTGATAATGGTAACTACGACAACTGTTGTTGTTGTTTTTTATAGAGCACTCTAAGGTACCTGCGAAAGTGTCGTCCAAGACCAAGTCCATGTCATCCCACAAGAGTCCTAAGAAACGAAGGAAATAATGTCCAATCCGATCTCTTTTGAACGATGTAATAAGCATATACACACACACATATACATACATACTTATGACGCACTACATTTGAGGCGATTTCTACTTTACTTGATGATTTATTTCATTTGGTGACAACTATTGCTATGGGTGAGTGACAACAGGGGGTGGAGTTTTCTGTTGTGGGAATTCATTTGGTGGATCAGAGAGTGCTTTAAGCAAGCGGTTGTGGATTTGATTCCCAGTGGCGACCAAATATTTTTAATTCTGTATTGTTTAAAAAAAGCCTGTGAAAGAGAGAGAATACATTAAAAAAGAAGGCTGAGAAAGAAATTATGAAGTGATAAATTAGTGGAGTGAAAAAAAATTTAACGGATGAAAAGAACCTTTGAAAGAAGAAAATTTTTGTTGGTTTGTTGAGAGTGAGATTGTAGCATAGCAGTACCCCTTCAGAGCGCATGTGCGTTAAGCAAGCGGTCCTGGGTTCGATTCCCAGTGTTTTTAATTCTGTATTGTTTTTAAAAGCCTGTGAAAGAGAGAGAACACATCTAACAATGATAAAAGTAATAGAAAATCATTGAATGATAAAAGTGAAACACAGAGAAGAGCACTTCTCTGTTTCTAGTTTGGGTGGTCTGTGTGAACTTGCAGAATAAATGATATTGGAGATCTGGTCATCTTGATGACACACATCTATCAGTGTTTTTTTTTGTTTGTGTGTGTATTGGATTTGTGTGTGGACCTGCTGGTGATTGTACAATGTTTTCTCTGACACATTATTGGCCTTGACAGAAATTGATCATGATCAAAATAGGTACTTTAAAAAAAATGAAGCAATGCTGAGAGCTAAACAAGCTGGAAGGAAAAAACAAAATGGGCCATACCATTTAGCTATTAGAAGCAGTAACTAGAGTACTTAAGAGTATAATCAATCTTATAGATTTCTTAATCTAGTGTACTGTTTCCATTTGCCACCTTCTGCTGACTCAGCAACAATCATTAGAAAAAATAATAATAATTACATGGAATGTTCTTGGCATGCATAATGGGTGACTAGAAAAGTAAACAAGTAATTTAGTGGTAAATAGCCTGTGCAGAGTGATTTAACTATATAGGTGTGGTGGTGTGAAGTGTTCGCAGGGTAACGCGTGATGAGGTAATGGCAGAGGTGAGAGGCAGTGAGATGTGAACTGCAACTCTAAATTTGGACATATCTCTGGGGCGGGTATTTTTTTCTCATGAGAATCAAACATTCTACTGCGTGGGACACAAAATCTAAAATATTTTATGAGCTCTGTTTGGCCTATGCCTTGGAAAACAAATAACGGCTATCATCAACCTGATTCAGTTGCTATGGTGACTGGATATAAACTGAAATAACTCGACTAGAAGTGTCATGCTCCTTGCATTAACCTTTCGTCAGTATTGTGTTGTTACTAAGGTAACTCATCAGTTACTATGGTGACTTAGTGACTATATTAAGCTAAAAGTTCAACGAGGTGTGTCCTCTCCTCCCCCGACTCCCTTCATGTCACTGTGATGTTGTTGACATGTTTTTATGCTTGTTAGAAAGAGTGTTTGCGAGACAACACACTCATTGTGGCTTAACACTCTAACCTTAAGGTATTTGCTGCATGGATGATTAGCCAAGTGAAGATACAGCTCTGTGGTGAAGGGATGGCTCCGGGAACTGGAGCACCCCCATAATTTGGGGGCACAATCTAACGAGGTGATTTCTCACGTGAACACTTTAAAAACAACCACAACAACATGCCCTTGGTGCTATACCGAAACATCTTCCAGTCCTACACCACTGAATATACATTGTAGCTTCTTCTTTTTTAAAATAAATAAGTATGATGTTATTGATTAATTTAATACGATGTTTTAAAAAAAGAGTTGAAACCATGTGAGTATTACACTTGCTATATTTGGATTTGGAATAGCTATCTATAATAAAAAGCTAATGGCATGAAGGAAAGAGTAATATGGGGTTTGATTCAAAGAAGTCAATATTATATAAAAATATGCTAGTTTATCTTTTAACCTGTCTAATAATTCACACTGTGGTAAGTGGCACCTCTATGTTCCCACTGGTCATGGCACGGCATGTATGATGCAGAGGGGAGTGGTGCATTATGTGCCCCCTCAACAAGCGGAACCAGCTGTGACGACGGGTAATAGGAGAATTGAGGAGGAGGTTGGGCATAGTTGTAAGGATGCTGATGATGATGAGGAGGAGGATGTTGAGGATAAGGAGATTGACTGGGATTCTGGGAGCCACTCATTGCTGGAGTATCTTGTATGTATGGATACTGGTGGTAAGAAGGCTGAGCCTGGAAACTGCCTGACATTGATGAGGTCGGGTACATGAAAGTTGGATGTTGAGAGTTAAGAGTGCTTGTCTGGTAAGGGGTCACCTCGTTGCTATGGTAGGGCATGCAATGCTCTGCAGGAATCTCTATAGGGTCAATATACTTTGGGCTCAGGCTGGTAGTGGGCTGGTGTATAGCCTGCTGAGGGAACACATTCTGAAACCTGGTGGATGTCGGAATCGTTGGAGGACACAACTTGGGCAGGACAGGGGAGGCGGAAGGTGACAGGTGGCACAAGGAGTAATGAGCTGTGCCGGCCATGTGGGGAGAAGCTGGTGAGTAAGGTGAGACCATGTCTGCATGACCCGGCTGAGTAGCGTTGGATTTGTTCCATGAACCAGTTGTGCTGTCACCCAGGAGATACATGGGAGGAGGCAGAGGTTCCTTCCTGTTGGTGCCTCTACTCTCTCCAGGAAGTCTCGGGAGATCACCAAAAGGGTCGATATTCGGTTGAATTGTGATGGGAGGAACTCCCACAGAAAATGTTGGATTTCTTACATTTAACATTATCCGATCTTCTTTGTTGCTTCCATCATTCCATGCCGGACAAGATGGAGAGAATGGCGTGGTTGGGAAAGAAGGCCCCACCATTGCTCTAGAAGAAGAGGAGTGAGAGTGAAGTATTGTTGGATTAGAAATATGGGTAAAGTCGACACCATGTGTAGATGCCAGAGGAGAGAGATTGAAAGTTGTTTCAGTGTTGTACCTGAAAGATTTGTCAGTAAGGTTCCTTTTCTTGTAACATGGTACTAACACTAACCTTTGGTGGGACGCAGAAGCAGATAGAGCTCTTGCAAAATGCTGCTCCACTTTGCAATCCACATCTTCACAAGGATTCTCATAGTATGTCACTGTCTTACTGCTCTTCTTCTGCTGTTGCTCCTGTTCTTCTGACTGACCTTGCTCCTGTTCTTCTGATTGGCTTTGCTCCTGTTCTTCAAACTTACTTCGCAGCTGTTGTTGGCTGCTGTATTGCAACATTTGCCTTTCTTCCTGCAAATCTTTTTCTTGAACTGCATCTTCTTCCTCATCTTCTAGCAGTTCCTTTTGCTCATCTTTGAAAAAGTCTTCTAGTATGTCTTCCTGTAATTCTTCTTGCTGCTGCATTATTTTTAACATGCCCTTCCTTTCACCTATCCAGCATTAATATTAACAATCAAACAACAGCAACAATTGTACTGAGCTGAGCTACTCAAGAAGATGCTGGCTATAGCTACAAATCTAAAGTAACCTGGCCTTCAGTTTAATAGCCAAGTTCTTCAGCATTGCAAGCAGCTGTTGGAGTCCCTTAAGTGACAGTTCCTGTGTTTATGATAACTCAGAGGATGAAACCGAAGTTGTCACCAAAGTGCTAATCACTCATCCTGTGTTGATATCTGAAAGTTGCACTTTGCCCAATCCAATTACATGAACTGCTATTGTTCTATTAGATGAGCGGTTGCCATGGCTTCCACCACATTGATATGTTTTTCTAATTAAAATAATTCAAGGCTTATTTTGTCCTTTTCTTACCATAGATATTTGAAGTCTTGCATGTTTTGGTTGGGTGGGAATCAGAAGAACTAGGAAGGACTAGTTTCTTGTGAACCAAACAGCAGCAGGATTCAGGTGATAAAGATAATGAACCTCACAGCTCCTCACATTCCAGTCTCTAGCAAGGGTGATAGAAGTGTGGGTGGGTGGGTGACAGGGAGGCACTGGTTTTCCCTCAGACTTGTTTTATTGCTGGAGGGGGTTACAGAACATGCAAATTTATTACTCTTTGTGTGTGTGTAATATATATATATATATATATGTTGAGTCTTGAGTGCACCTTGTATTCCAACTGTTGGAATATAAGGTGCACTCAAGACTCTCATTCATATCATGCGTTGTGTGTATTGTAATTGTAACATTATTCATACGGAATGATCATGGCATTACGTAATGGTGCTCTCTCTTTGTAATGTCATGTGGTTGATTTGCTAATATAACAATTGTTTGGATCTAGACTCTAGCTAGCTAGCTATGAGATCGGACCAGAGTGGGGCCAATCCTAATAATATGTGACAGTCTATAGGAAAACTGGGCACACCGCGGCACCCTTCGAAATTTTTTTTGTTGCACTTACAGAATTGTCGGCGTCCAGATATTGAGCTCTCCAAGATTTATCGTCATAGCTTAAGTTGTTTCCACTATAATAGACCTGACCATTCCCTTCCGTTGGCTTGAAACAATACATTTTTAAGAAATCGATCGATCTTTTCTCGATATTTACGCACGCCGCGTTGTGCCCGGGTTTTCCTGTAGACGGTCACATATATTCCACCCTAGATACCTTCACAATGATATCTTTAGGTACATGACCAGTGAAATAACTCACCATTACACCTGTTATTTCACCTGTACTGGCAAGCTCATTACCCGCCTTGTAGTTATAGTAACCTGGCCAAACTTTTCAATTTTCTTGCTTTTTACAGCTACACTTTCCTCTTGCCATACCAACTCAACAAAGTTAGAGCAGCTGCTAAAATATCAGCTGGGGGTGTGGGTAGCCCCTACAACCAACTTTACCCTGTGAGTTACCCTTCCTCTAGTACTACAATGTTTTAGGTATTAGTTTTAGTAGTTAACCAAAACAACACTAATTGACTGCCATTTGTAATGCATACCTTTCAATGGAATTTGATGACTAACTAGTATTTTCATTGAATTTGTAGCTATTTGTCTCTCATATTGCCACAGATATTTTCTCAGTAATAGGAGTGAAAGTAAAGCATTTGAATGTTTGTTGTTATTTTTGGAAAGAGAACAAGTGATAGTGGATTTTGCTGTTGTTATTGTTTAGCAAACATTCCATTTACTTATTGTTTTTAACACGGCGCATCTTCTCAGCTTTAATGATGTCACTTGTTTTATGCATCGTGTGATCCCAGTTGCTATAGCTATATATTGGGATCTCATTCAGTACTCACACTCCTAGCTACTCCTGCTGGCTAGTCTGGCCTAGCCAGACCCTTTACCTAAGCATTTGGTTATGCCAGACTACGTGCTGGCTGAACAGTATGTTTTCAAGTTGGTTAATCAAGCTTTGTGACATCCATGGACGTAGGAAGCCTACTGGCAATGTAATAACTTGTGTTGGTTACTTCCACAGCAGTAACTTCGCAGGTCTATGTGGAAGTGGTTCCATGAGGCTTGACTGCATGCTATTGTTTTTACATGAATTTTGGCAAGAGTATAATCCAGGCTGATAAGTAATTGACCAGTTTCTGCATGAAATTTGCAGGAACTTCAATTACTAGCTACCTATTTAGTGATGCACTAAAGAAATATGTCAAAACCCCTGCCTGGGTAGGGAAAACCATAATGGAGTATATGGTAACTAAGTGTGTATGGGTGTGAACTACTTTTAAAAGGCCCAATCATCCACATGTGATGCAGCTATATAAAATCAAATTTGCCAACCTCTGTCACATCATACCTGCACATTAATCTGTAACATTGTATTCAACAACTCTGTGAATAATCTCAGAGTTAGTTGAAGTAGTAGATAAGCTCCAATGCCAGGAGGAGGATTCTTTACCAATTAACTTAGACTAACTCTAATTCTACTGGCAGCGTATCTGTTGAGACTGGGACATCACCTAGACAAGCTTGGGTTCAACTACACTATACCTGATCCTAACCCTATGCTCCCAATGTGCATTGTATATTCTACTTCTTCACCATCTCTAAATTAGACAATATGAAGAAAGCTGGTCACTTATAAATCCTAATCTGATGTCTTATCACGAGCATGGAGTAGTGTCCATGCCCTTATATGGTTCTATAAAAATGATGTTAGCTAATTATATTCATAACCTTGTGGGTACATATTGGTCATGAGATATGTGATCATTAATGGTGCTTCTTTTGTTTATCAAGATGGCAAGTGTGAGTAGTAGACTCAGTATTAGAAGACTTCCTCTGTAAGAAGTGTAATCTGTTGGCTAGACTGACTCTGACTAGCTGCTGTGGAGAGAGTTTCTGTAGACCTGCATAGCTGACATTCAGGAACAAGGACAACCTTGTCCAGAGTGTAAAAAGAATGAATTTACTTTTTTGGAACATCCTAGAAGTCAGAGAAGAGTTTGCTCCCTAAATATATTTTGCACATAAAAGAGAGGGGGTGTGTCTGGTCTGGGACACTCGACCAGTTGGACACTCACTTGGACCCTCACCTGGACAACTGCCAGTATGTGGACACCAAGTGTCCCCTCAACTGCCTACAGACAATCCCCAAGAACAAGGTGGACCAGCATGTGGCTCAAGAGTGCACTAAGAGACCTCATGTCTGCCAGCACTGCGGCTTCAAAGCCACCTACGAGGAGGTAGTAGACACACACTTGTCAGAGTGCGAGTATGTAGCCTTGCAGTGTCCCAATATGTGTGGGGTGAGTTGTGAGCGTGAAGTGATGGAAGATCACATGAAGATATGTCGTCTGGAAGAGGTAGAGTGTGAGTTCAGCAGTGTGGGATGTGATGGTCGGTTCATTAGAGAGGACCAGGACGAACACGCCAGACAGAACAGACAGAAACACCTCACCTTGACAACTTCTTTAGTTGTAAATATAAAAAATGATTTTCAAAGAAAGATGGAAAAGCAAGAGCACAAAATACAAGAACAAGAGAGGGTGCTCAGGGAGACAATCAAGGAGCAAAAACGTAAGCTAGAGGAACAAGGGAAGTGCCTCGAGATTCAGAAGAAAGAGATGAGTAGAATGGTGGAGTCGCTACAGGAAGTTAGCTGAGGGTCTGGGAGCATCTTGGACTTCCTTAAATATTGTTTGCCTATCTACATTTGCACTTTACTCATCCGTAGTGTGTGTGCCGGAGGTTCGCAGTCGCGCGCGCGTGGCCGGGCCCCGCTTTTTGCTCGGCCACGCCTCCGCAGAGGCCTTGTTGGGGCTTGGCGGGCCCCAGGCGCTTGCGCCTGAGCTTCGCCCTTGGGCAGCTGAAGCTTTCCTTGCCGCAGCTGCTCATTCCCCCCCCCCCTCCCCCCCAACCTTCGCATGACTCAAAACCAGTCACGAGATTCCCTCACTTACCGGAACCCCGGAGGAATCACCCCTCCCTTCACTCACTCCCTCCACTCTTCTAAATTTGGGGTGCGGTAGGTGGGGTTTTCTCTGCCAACCTGTCCCGCGGCGCCTTTACCCAGAGCTCTGGGCGTCTTCTCCTTCTTTTCTTTTTCCATCTCTTTTCTATCTAACGCCCACTGCCCGTGGTCATTACATTTATATGCATGCCCGTGCCCCCGCGCATGCCTCGCATAATGTCCCACCCCCTTTAACTGCCGGTAACCTCGGCCCGCTCTGCTTCACCTGCCGTTACCTGCTGAGGGTCTGGGAGCATCTTGGACTTCCTTGAATATTGTTTGCCTATCTACATTTGCACCTTACTCATCCGTAGTGTGTGTGCCGGAGGTTCGCAGTCGCACACGTGTGGCCATGACCCGCCTTTCGCTCGGCCATGCCTCTGCAGAGGCCTTGTTGGGACTTGGCGGGCCCCAGGCGCATGCGCCTGAGGTTCGCCCTTGGGCAGCTGAAGCTTAATTTGCCGCAGCTGCTCATTCCCCCACCCAACCCCCACATCAACGGCCCCCCGGAGAGCCCCAACTGCTCCGACGCACACACTACCCCTAGGGAACCGAGGCCTTCCTTCTCACCCGTTAGGCTATCTAGGTACTCCCCTCCCACTCTCCCCTCTGCCCAGCCCATATGTTCATATGGAAATACATTGCCAAAACATGTGATACATTACAACACATAACAACTTGACTGTCTAGGTGGGCATAACCCGTCCCAGGCCTGTTGTGCCCTGGCTGCGTCGATCACTCCTTCTCTGTCTTGACTGTTTCGGCCCACTTCTTGGCTGAGGCTGCTTGGTCTTCCTCCTCTCTCCTTACGTAGCCCTTGTATTCCCTGCTCCTCCACTTTCCAAGGGCTTTCACTTCCTCGTCTGACGCTCCGCTCACTGCTGCAGCTGTGGCAGCCCCTATTCGGAAGCTGTGTCCCGATACCCCAGCATCAGGCATCCCTCTCTCAGCTAAAGCCTTCCTCATTTCGGACACGAAGTCTCGCCTGGTCAGTCCTCCTTTCTCCCGGTCCCTGAAGAACGGAGAGAGAGGGTGCTCAGGGAAACAATCAAGGAGCAAGAACGTAAGCTAGAGGAACAAGGGAAGTGCCTCGAGATTCAGAAGAAAGAGATGATTAGAATGGTGGAGTCGCTACAGGAAGTGATGAGCAAGGTCTCGCACATGTCCGACCTGACCTGTCTGAGTAGGAGATTTGCTATAGACAACATTAGCGTAATAGAGAGTAGGATCACTCCTATCCACTGGAAGAGCCCGGCCATGTACACTCACCAGTGCCAATCTTTCAGCCTCCAGATAACGACGGTGTGTGTTGTGTTCTGCTTCTCTAATGCACCAACAACTTAGCCTGAAGTTTGTTTGTTTGTTTGTTTCCTTAATATGCAATCAAAATTTCCTAGGAAGAGAGAAGATCTGATCAGGCCTAACAATGTCAGCTTGTTGATTACCAAGATGAGAACACTCTCTCAGTGTCCTTAAAATATCAGTAATAGTCTTGGATATTTCTATATTATTAATTAACCCCTCCCCCTTTCACTTCCTGCACATGCTCACTTCACACCACTTTTAACCTCAATATTTATTTTATTTATTGATTGATTGATTTTTTTTGTTAATTTTTTTAATTATTTTTTCCCCTCCCTCCCCACATTATGACTCTGGTGTTTCTTCACACGTGATTGTATCATTAGTCATCTTTATGTCATTCCCTTACTTATTTAATTGAACACTTAGTTCAGACAATACTTGACAGGTGTACTCGCTTTCAGCAGTTAGGAATGGTCCTCAGAGAAGTCTGCCACTAAGTCCAACTTTGACTGTTACAGTTTACACTCATTGAGTAGCTGTAACAATATATTAATTTGTGATTGAGTCATTCTCGGCTGAAATAATTATAATAATAGCTAATTTTTCTCGTTCTAACAGCCAATATTGTTAATTAAAACTTGACCCGACGTTTCGATTTCTTGCCGAAGTCCTCTTCAAAGGTCAACTGAGGTCGAACTCTCCGTGGTGATATAATACACAATATTAACAGCAAGATTTGTGGAGGGTATGCTTACTGTTTATTATATCCTGGAGGGTGATATGCACGCAGCATGGACAGCCAGCATCCTGGAAGGTTTATTATATATGTATATACATGCTTTATTATGTTTATATATTGCACGAGTCAGTGTAGATATTTCAAGAGCTCGTGTAAGTATTTTCACAAACCGAAGGCGAGTGCAAATACAATACAATCATGAGAGTGAAATATCTCATATTGTACGACGAGTGTAATAAATTACTTTATTGTACACGTTGGATATTTTTCCAAAAAAGTAAAAATGGTTGTGCTTCAAAGCTTCGTCATTCAGAGGTAACTCCGCCATCCAGAACTGCGCACGGGCACATTGTAGCGTTCAATATGGCAGAACATTGAACACTTGAGTGGTGCGCGGGAACACACCAGGAAAAATATCCAATGTACAATATATATATATATATAATAATATATAATATATATATTTATATTTCAGAAGGCTCAGTCTCACATATCAACGTGTTTGGCCAGTTTTCCTACTCGAACAGCTAATTATTTGTCGCTTAATTGGAATAATTTAACTTTACATACCGTCCGCCCCGCCTATGGGCGTGGCCATCGACGGTATAAGACCGCTCGTGCGCATGCTCTCGTCGGCCTTTTTCTTAGCTCGAACAACGTGGACATCGTCTCTTGCTTGGAGAAGCTATGACTGCTGAAAACAATGAAGTTGTTTCAGTTCTCAGGGAGCTGTCGTCAAAATTCGACTCCCTGAGGCAAGACGTTGACCGCCTAAAAGAGCGGTCGGTTGTGGATGACACGGAGAGGCGCCACAGGTCGAGGTCGCCCTCCACGCGTTCCCTGTCTCGGAGCAGGCAGGAGAGAAGGGACCCCAGCCCCTCCAGATCTCGGAGTAGGTCAGGAAGGAGGGAGCGGCAGCGCCCCCGCCGGAGGCGGGAGAGCGCTGACAGCGAGAACTGGGGCCGTAGGATGGAGCGCCTGTCAGAGGAGGAAGATCGCCTTGGGCCTATCCCTACCTTCCTGGACTCGGACGAAGAGTCAGACCTGGTGGAGGTCTCTGAGGCCACTGCGGAGCTCCTTACCGAGCGGTGTACCCTGGGCCTGAAGAACGACGCCCGCTTGAAAGCGAGGAGGCGTTACCCGCTTCCAAAGGTGCCGGCCACGAAGACCCCGCAGCTAGATGGCTTCATCAAGAGTGAAGTACCGATGGCCACCAGGAACGCTGACAAGGAACTCGCCAGACTCCAGTCCCTGGTGCTCGACTCCCTGGCGCCCCTTACCCACCTGCTGGAAGCAGAACAAAGGGGAGGACCCCCAACATGGGAGGAGGCCAAGAAGGCTGTCGTTGCCGCCACGGAGTTGGTGAGCAATGCCAGCGCTAAGATTACTCACCTCAGGAGGGAAAAGGTCACAACAGACCTAAACAAGGCGCTGCTTCCAGTGGCCAAGGAAGCAGCTAATTTTCAGTCTGCCCCACCCTCATTGTTTGGCACGGAGTTTGCCAAGAAGGCCAAGGACCACGTTGACCAGGTCAAGGCAATGAGGGCATCTCTCCCCACCAAGCCAGACACCAGGTCGCCTTTTCGTGGGGGCCCCCCCAGGAGGGGGGGAGGAGGCAGGTTCAGAGGCAGCAACAACAGGCAAGGAGGATCATACCACCAGCAGTTCCAGAGGGGAGGAGCTCGGAGCAGCTACAGGCCCTTCCACAAGGGGTACCGGAAGCCAGAACTTCCCAAGAACTAATGCACCAACCTCATGCCATTCCACCACCATTAGTTTTGACAAACATTATATGTCAACTGAAGGGCTGGGGCGTGGTCCCCTTAAAAGCTCCAAAGGCGGTTGCCGGAAGGCTCCAATACCACCTAGCAAATTGGGAAAGGGTCACCAAGGACAGGTGGGTCCTAGATACGGTAAAGGGTTACCTAATAGAATTCACAAACGACCCTTACCAGAGGACGAGACCGCACCCACCACAATACGGGGCGGAGCTCATGGCGCAAATGAGGGTGGAGCTGAGAGAGCTACTGCAAAAAGGGGCGGTCGCGCAGATGGAACAGGCCAAGGGAGGTTTTTACTCAACCCTGTTCCTAGTGCCGAAAAAAGACGGCAGACAACGCCCCGTAATAAACCTCAAAGCGCTAAACCAGTACGTTCAGACGTACCACTTCAAGATGGAAGGCTTGCAGACGCTAAAGGACCTGTTAAAGCCCGGAGATTGGCTGGCAAAGGTGGACCTAAAGGATGCCTATTTCGCGATCCCTATAAATCCAAGACACAGGAAGTATCTAAGGTTTGTAGTGGACAACCAGACCTACCAGTTCAACTGTCTCCCCTTTGGCCTGGCAGCAGCACCATGGGTCTTCACCAAGACCCTCAAGCCAGTAGCGGCTACGCTGCGCCAGATGGGGGTTCGTCTGGTCTGCTACATAGACGACATACTCCTGCTGGCGGAGACCCAGACAGTGGCAGAGGAGCAGGTAAAGGGGCTGCAATACCTGTTGGAATGTCTTGGCTTTATTGTGCACCCAGACAAATCAATCATGACCCCGGGGCAAGTGATGGAGTTCCTGGGAATAACAGTAGACTCCACAAAGATGGAACTGAGGTTGCCTGCCAAAAAATTAAAAGACATCCGGGCGGAGGCCCGAAAACTGGCCCAGCAGAGGGTAATTCCTGTGAGAGCTCTGTCCCGATTAGTTGGGAAGATGAATGCAGCCAGCCATACCATACCACCTGCCCCGCTATTCTTCAGGAACCTACAGATGGCCATGACAGAGGCCCTAAATGCCAGCAATCAGAATTACGAAGGAGAAGTGACGCTGTCTCAGGATTGCCTGGACGAGCTAAGGTGGTGGGACTATCACCTGAGCCAGTGGAACGGGAAGAGCATGCTGCGGAAGGCAGTGGACTTAGTGATAGAATCAGATGCGTCACTGATAGGGTGGGGAGCAGTTTGCAACCACCAACAGACTGGCGGGCCATGGTCAAGGGAGGAGCAGAACCTGCACATAAATTGCCTGGAGTTGCTGGCAGCAACATTGGCATTAAAGTCATTCACAAAGGGACAGACGGGCCTGTCAGTACTCTTGAAGATGGACAATACCACGGCAGTGGCTTATGTCAACAACCAGGGAGGCACAGTCTCCAGGGAGCTGGTGAGACTGTCCAAGGAGCTGTGGACATGGTGTCTGCAGAGGAATATCACTATCAAGGCACAACACCTCCCAGGTCGTTTGAACCAAGTGGCCGACTCGGAGTCTCGAACCATGCTAGACCGGTCGGACTGGAAGCTCGACTCACGAGTCTTTCAACAAATCCATCAGCTCTGGGGCCCATTGGAGGTGGATTTGTTTGCCTCCAGACTGACAACACAGTGCCCAGTCTTTTTCAGTTGGCGGCCAGATCCATATGCGGCAGCAACAGATGCCTTCCTCCAAGTCTGGACGGGGCTCAAGGCATATGCAAATCCACCATGGAATTTGGTGGGACGAGTGGCAGCACAGGCCCAGGCTCAGCAAGCCTCGCTGGTCCTAGTAGCACCAGTGTGGAGGACCCAGCCCTGGTACCCAATTCTACTGGAGATGCTGGCAGATGCCCCACACCTGATTCCCCCACAGAGACAAGCAACAAGTCGCTCACAGATGAGAACCCCTCAGCTAGCCGCTTGGCCCATATCCGGGAAAAATGCAGAGATCACAAGCTTTCGGAGAAAGCTAGCTCGCTCATCCTTGGCTCGTGGAGGGAAAAAACAAATAAATCCTACAACTCCCTCTTTGGGAGATGGCATAGCTGGTGTAGTAGACGGGGTGCCGATCCATTTTCAGGCCCTGTAACAGACGTTGCCAATTTCCTGGCAGAGCTATTTACTGAAGGATATAAATATAACTCACTCAATGCCTACCGGTCAGCCATCTCATCGGCGCATGAGAAGGTGGAAGGGTACGAGGTAGGACATCACCCACTAATCACTAGGTTAATTAAGGGGGTATTTAACACTAGACCACCCTTACCTAAATACACTAGTACATGGAATGTGCAGACAGTGCTGGATCATATTACAAGCAGGGGTGCTAACAATGGTTTAAGTTTGAAAGAGCTCACTCTTAAAACAGTGATGCTCCTATCCCTTACCAGACCATCAAGATCGGCGGATCTAGCCCAGCTTGAAGTGGGGGCCATGCACCCTCACCCGGAGGGAGTAAGCTTTACGCCTACACACCTGTCAAAACAATCCAGACAGGGTAGACCCCTTCAAGACTTCTTCTTCCCATCCTTCGAACAAAATCCACTGCTGTGCCCGGTGGCAACACTGCAGGCTTACCTAGAAAGAACGAAGAACTGCAGGGGACAGGTCACAAAGGTGCTGATTGGCACAATCAAGCCGCATAAAGCAGTGGCACCTAGTACCATTGCAAGGTGGCTAAAAACCATGCTAGAGTGCGCAGGCATTGACACAAATATTTTTAGCGGTCACTCCATAAGAGGAGCGGCTTCGAGCATGGCCTCGAAGGGTGGGGTCACTACAGGTGACATTCTTAAGGCAGCAGACTGGAGCTCGGAGTCAGTCTTCCAGAAATTCTATCACAAGTCACAACAGAACCCACACTTTGGTAGAACGGTGCTGTCATCAGCAGGCGAGCCTTCGGAGTGAGGTAGCTACAAACAACACGTTGATATGTGAGACTGAGCCTTCTGAAATATAATTCTAGAATGGCTCAGGCCACGAAGTGGCTGCCAGCTATTCTGGATTATATGAAGAAGGTGAAGTTGAACATATCAACGTCCCGCCCACCCGCCCTGGATGGGGCATGTAATAATCAAGGGTCAAGGCAAAAACAAAAAAAACAAAAAAACAAAAAAAAAAAAAAAAACAACAAAAAAAAAACAATAATAATAATAAAATAATGAGGGTAGCTGGGACGAGCTAATCAAAGGCCGACGAGAGCATGCGCACGAGCGGTCTTATACCGTCGATGGCCACGCCCATAGGCGGGGCGGACGGTATGTAAAGTTAAATTATTCCAATTAAGCGACAAATAATTAGCTGTTCGAGTAGGAAAACTGGCCAAACACGTTGATATGTTCAACTTCACCTTCTTCATATAATCCAGAATAGCTGGCAGCCACTTCGTGGCCTGAGCCATTCTAGAAATATATAGAGAGAGGGCAATAAATGGAATTTCCTGTTGTCATGTACAGATCTTAGGAAATGCGTGATTGTCAGTTTAGAATAGGGCTAAATGTGGACATTCACTCCTATCTTTAGTGGTGAAGTTTTAGAAATTAGATATTGTAGGTACAGGACACTAAGCAGTCAGCACTTTTGATAATTAAGCCTCGACAGATTTCAGTTAGAGAGATTCCCAAGAAATGAACTGTTGCCTATGTATGTGCAGATCTACTCCAATGCGTAACATTTCAAATAGTTAAACAACAACAAAATGTTGTAGTATAGTTTTTTTTTTGTTTTTTTTTTGCTTTTGCTTTTTCCAATTAAAATCACATGATTGCTGACGTGCAACCAGCCTCCTCTGCACAGCTCATTATCTAGTGGCTTGTCGATTAGATGGATACCTCATAATGTATACACTGTTAATTAATAATAGTAATTAGTATCAGCTAGGAGAGACAGAAGTTGTTCATAATTTAGACAAGCTGGGTAAGAAAGGATTGAGTGTGCAAGTTATATTTTTACTAATTTGTGGGGGGTATCCCAGACAGGAAACTCCAGGGTTACTGATTTCCTTTTTGAGTTTCCGTTGCTCATTAGTGGTGTGGCTATGTGACTATGTGAGATGGTGCATTATTTAGAATTTACCACATACCGGTCACATTTCCCCCTCGCTTCTTTTTTGTTTTTTCTATTAAAATCACACGACTGCTGACGTGCAACCAGCCTTCTCTGCACAGCAATTTATAAAAGCATGGAAGCATCACCTATTTAATTCATTATCTAGTGGCTTGTATGATTTCGAAGGGTCATTCTTGACGTGGAATCGGTAATTTCTAGATTAAGTTAGTGGACTACACACGTCTTTTTTATTTAAAATACAACGTTTCGATCGAAGTTGCTCGATCTTCTTCAGGTGGAATACAACTGAAATATGGCCTTAATTATTGGTTATTCACCCATTTTACTCTGGCATTCCTCACCCCACTAGTCAGACTCATTCTATCATCTATTAACACATCAATAAAAGCATCAATAGACTCTCATCAACACCTTCATTCAGTCACCAACTGCTCTATTATAATCTCATACCTATATAAACTTCTGTATCACCATCACCCCAAAAAAAAAAAATAAATAAATAAATAAATAAATAAATAATAATAATAAAAAAATAATAATAATAATAAAAAAATAAAAAAAATATATTATATATATATAATTATGAAATAAAAATATAATAAAATAAATAAGTAAACAAATAATGATAATAAAGATATGCACTTATGTGATGTTGCTCATCCATATTGGGCTGATGTTAAGTCCTTGGTCTTGGTTAAAATTTGGAAAACTTTTGATGTGGATTGCCTCCTTAATTCTTCTTCTATGCCAGATGCTTTCTTTTTCTATGACAGTGCTGCCTTGCCAGTCAATTCTATGGTGTTCCTCCAGGCAGTGTTGTGCAACTGATGACTTGAGTTTCAAAGTTCTTGCAACACCTCTGATGTTCAGATAGTCTAACTCGTAGTGTTCTTCCTGTCTCTCCTTAGGAACAGTCACAATCTAAACAGGGAATGCGGTAGATAACTCCAGGGTGATTGAGGAGGTCTGCTTAAGAATTGATCCCCTGAGCGGAAGATCACCTTGATGATATGTTTCGCACAAATCCTTCTTATTCTTTCATTAACTCCTTGAAGTTTTCCAAATTTTAACCAAGACCAAGTTCGTGGTGGTTACCGTGGTGCTTCAGCAGAATGATGAGGGGGAAGATGTGGGCGGGGAAGTGCCCACATGAAGAATGAAGGGCAAGAGAACATTTATGTATGTATGTGTGGTTGTGTTATATGCTGTATCATGTTACAAATTGTTTGTCTGAGTTGTGTAAGTCAGGAGTTAATTGGTGTTGTAAATGTTTGTGTGTTAGCTTGTCTGTGGCAGAGCAGGAACTTTGCAGCATTTTGTGTGACTTGTAGGTGTGGTTGTGTTCATGTATTTAAGGAGTTGTGTTGGCAGTGTGTGCCAGTCTAGTTTAGTTCATTCAATTCGTTGTGTGTTCGTTTCTTCTAATTACAGTAATTTAATCTATCCTGATCTGTCCTTTGGGCGGTAACGGTCTGCCGTAGGGTAGTTTAGAAGGACACTTTACTCTGGTGGCAGCAACTAACTTTGCTGTCTCCAGGTGCGGGCTATAGTGGAGGACTGTGACTCGTCCAGATTCCCCAACCCAGCCCACAGGTAGGAAGTCTATTCAAGGTTTGATACAGGATTTTTGACTAGGGGGGGGGAACATGAATGTCACAGGTCGGTGAGTCTAATAGATGCACATACGTTCTGAACTTTTTTATATCTTGGAAAAGAAAATGGTATGAAACACAGTGGTAGGGGAAATAATACTAGAAAAAGGAACCCTAAGTAGTACTATCATTGTGAGTCATGTTATGAGAATGTAAGTCATCTATCCAATGTATTTGAGGTAACACACACAGACATGCATATATTATATATATACAAAAAAAATTGTAGAAGAGGATGAAAGGGGAGTTTGAATAACATTACTAGATACATATTGTGTGTGTGTGTGTGTGTGTGTCTCCATTAAACTAGTTTTTCAAGTTTGTATGAGTAATAGCGCGGGTAACTGTGGTATTCAGGATTGAAATAGCACAAGGCTAAGGCGAGTGCTATTTATTCCTTTTTACGCGTGCTATTCATCCCTAAAACCACGGTTTACTCATGCTATCACTCGCTAATAGTACATCTACATACTAACATTAGACCACCATTACTTCAAAACAAACTTTTCAGCAAAAATGCTGGCGTTCCCAAGGCTAACTACTCCATGCGTGCGCACTTATCTGTACTATTTCACTTTGGTAACTGTACTATTTCAACTCCAGCCGTGCTATTTTATTTATTAAATGTTCAGTCTTATGAACATACTACTTGCTATTCTTGTGAGTACTGCTACCGTTGAGCGATCATTCAGCCAGATGAAATTAGTAAAGAACAGGCTGCGTAGTGTCTTTCAGATGTTCTCTAGCACAACTCATGAGGGTAGCTATTGAGGGTCCCGAACTGACTAAGATTAACTTAGAAGAAATTTTGGCTATTTTTAGACAGCAAAACAGACATATTTTATTGTAACTTTGGAACTATTTACCAGTCCATTGATGAACATCAGTTACTATTATTTAATTAATGTATTAATGTACCAAATTTATATCAATTGAAGAAGGACAATAGGACTTTAGTTGTGGGGAAAAACAACTCCGTTTGGGAGAGGGAAAAACCTCTGCTTTGTTTTTGTTGTTGTTTTGCTCTTTATTTTCAGGATTCTCCCGCTGTTGAGTTGACTGTTATGTCTAAGAAGAAGTTAGCAAGCATTGCCATCTTTATGGGGGTAAGGGGGTGACTTTTAAAGAAATAGTTGCTAGCAGTAACCACCATTCCATCCCGTACGTATGTTAGAGTCAGGGTACTTTCAGAATGAAATGTCAAAGAGGTTCCATCAGCAATTTAAAAATTTCAGGGTTTCATTCCCATGAAATTGATTAACTATTAGTTGGGGGCAAATGTCTTAATGGAAATCATAGTAATTTTAAAGGGGGCAAAACCATTATCGGAAGGGGTAAAATGCCCCCTCCCCCTGAACAATCCCTGTTAGCGTAAATGTTGGTGTCTGGGACTCCAGTCACAGACAAATCAAGCAGGACTTGAAAACTAACCACTACTCATTTGTCATCCTTTATGTATGCATCCCTTACCAACCCTTAATTATATTCATAGTCACCTTAACCACTGGCTTCCTCCTTTGGTTCCTGTGTATTTAGTTCTGTTGTGGTCACTTATTAGTTGTTGTCTGATGCTACTTTAGTTAGGGAGTAGGCGCTTTTAGTTTTGCTACAAGGCTGCAAGCTCACGCCAGCGGCTGCGTAGTAATTTAACTAAGCCTCAGAGGCATCAGACATCCTGGTCCTTCATTTGAGGTGGGACACTGGTCCTTCATTTAAGGTGGGACACTGTGCGGGTGCCACTAGCCCGTACAGTTGGTGTTGTTGCCAAACTTTCATCGCTCACTTCCCTTAAAACTATGGTATTACTTCAATTTTGAGTTTGCTTGTTTATTTTGGTTAATTAATTAATTAATTAATTTGTTTGTTTGTTTGTTTATTTTCCTGCTCTGGCTGGTTTGTGGATTATTTTGTTGGTTTTGTTACATTTACTGCATTCATTAGTTTGTGCATGTGTTTGTTTCTATCAGAATGAAGATGATGAAGGAAATGGCCAGGCTCTTCCTGTGAGTTCAGATCGCCTGATGGCGCCAGTATGTGTGTGTGTTGCCATGGTGATGATCACACTGACTCCTTGTAGGAGGAGCTTGACGAGGTGCTGCGTTCCAAGGACAGAGGTGCTCGAGTCATTCAAGATGCTGGAAAGCGCAAGGAGCATCAGAGTGAGCTCACCAAGAAGATGAACGAAGAGGCTCGGGTAAGTTGGATGTTTAGTGTGCATGTGGCTGTATTGACCATTGGGTAAGGCAAGGTTTGAAGTAATGACTTTTAAGTGCTTGTTCATTGTGAAGCTATTGTCTTATTAATAACAAGCACATACAACAACAACAACAGCAACTATGACAACAAAATAATTTATAATCGCAGATTTACATAATTTATCCCGTAGTTTAGAAGGCAGCTTTTATCTGCTTTATTAACCCTCAGCGTGCATGCGCGAGAGGGTTATAGTAGTGCGTTTGTCTGTCTGTCTATCAGCATTTGATTTCATGAATGGCTGAGAACTAACCTTTAAAACAAGTCTGGATGCAACGACCCTTACCTTTCACTTACATTGGTTTACGTCATGCAGCAGTCACATGATCATTTATAATTCGCGTATTTTCTCTTAATTAACCATGTGTATCCTCAACAGTTAAAAGTTGAAGTAATCCTCCGGAGAAATCTTAGCTGTGTGATAGTGCGCTGAGGGTTCACGAGAGGAGGGGGGCGGGGGCAGAGGGTAGACAACAAGGGATAGGGTTTTTTGTCATGAGTAAGTCTAGGCCAATTTAAGTAATAATAATCACATATTATAGGGGCTAGTATGGGGAGGGTTTTTTTTATCAATTTGGCTCTTGTATATAGTTTTATACTTCTTTTTGTTGTTACTAGAAACGTCTTCTGGATGGTAAGGATGAAGAGGTGTCTAAGAAGCCCAAACTGTCCTCCAGTGTTGCCTACAAACACTCCTCTCTGGTACCTAAGGATGCAGAAGTTCAGAACCACCGGATAGTAGTAGGTGTGTCTGAACCACTGTCTGACGTATCCATTGAAAATATGGAGTATCCTGTATTTAGTTGTTGTTGCTGTTTTATTTGTGGTTGCTGTTTTATTTGCTGCTGTTTTATTTGTTGTTGCTGTTTTATTTGTTGTTGCTGTTTTATTTGTTGTTGCTGTTTTATTTGTTGCTGTTTTATTTGTTGTTGCTGTTTTATTTGTTGCTGTTTTATTTGTTGTTGCTGTTTTATTTGTTGTTGCTGTTTTATTTGTTGCTGTTTTATTTGTTGTTGCTGTTTTATTTGTTGTTGCTGTTTTATTTGTTGTTGCTGTTTTATTTGTTGTTGCTGTTTTATTTGTTGCTGTTTTATTTGTTGTTGCTGTTTTATTTGTTGTTGCTGTTTTATTTGTTGTTGCTGTTTTATTTGTTGCTGTTTTATTTGTTGTTGCTGTTTTATTTGTTGTTGCTGTTTAATTTGTTGTTGCTGTTTTATTTGTTGTTGTTGTTTTCTTTTCTAGACTCCAAATATGAAGCTGTAGTGCTCCCCATATTTGGCATTGCCACACCCTTCCACATCTCCACAATCAAGGTGGGTAAGGTGTCATCACAACCCTACTTGTGTTCTGTATGTATAGTAGTAAGTGTAATTGTTTGTAATGTCATTGCCCGTGCCACTACAGAACATCAGTCGTAGTGAAGATGGAGAGTATGTTTATCTTCGTATCAACTTCTTTCAACCGGGCAGCTCCATGGGACGAATTGATGGAGTCGTTTTCCCGAATCCTGAAGCCACTTTCGTGAAAGAGCTGTGAGTCATGTGACAGTCAAATGACTACCACTTGCTAGCTCAGTGTGTGTGTGTGTGTGTGCAGGTCATTTCGAGGTTCGGTCCATGGAGGAGCTGGCCACAGTCTCTCTAAAGTTTTCAACCAGATCAAGGAAGTTCAGAAGAAGTTCAAGACAAGAGAGTTAGAGAAGAAACAGCTGGAGGTATAGAATAGAATGGAATTGGTTGTAAAAGAGGACAAGACAGGAGATAGCTGTTGTTGTTGTTGTTGTTGTTGTTGTTTGTTGTTCTTATGTGTTCATCTTGCCATTCTATTGTCCAGGGTTACGTAGAGCAAGCTGCATTGATACTGAGCACAGGCAGAGGAAACCCGCGACTGAAGGACTTGTATATGAGACCAATCATCAGCGGCTCTCGCAGAATACAGGTGGGTGTGGTTTGAATATATATATGCACGTCAACTAATGAATTTGTTGGTGTTGGTGTACTCTCAGTCTGTGTAAGGGAAGCATATAAAGTTGTTTTTTGTGTGTGGGGGGGGGGGGGGTAGGAGTGTAGATGTTCAGGGATTTGTGCTATTCGGTAAATAATCCCTAAAATGTTTCCGTCTTGAATAAATTAAAAAATTGAGAAGATTTTTCTTTGTGTGTAAAGAAGTTTCTTTCAGACATTCTCAGCCTCCTCTTGTCCCAGGCACCATTAAATTAAAAGCATATTTACTTCCACCATCATCACACTAGCGTAATTGAATGAGAATTAACCATAATAATCATCAAACGTAGCATAATTGAATAGTAAGAATTGGTAATTGAGTGGCTAGCTTGCACCTGGTAGATAGGTGTGTCTGCAAATAGAGGAATCCGATTAAGTTGAGTTTATTCATTATTGTGCTATGTATGTTGAGATGGTTGGTTAATTGCCTGCCAGTAGCATTTGAGTCTGTGGCTGTGTGTATGTCCGTGTGCATGTGTATGTATGTATGTGTGTGTGTATGTATATGTGCATGTGTGGTAGGGGACTCTGGAGGCACACACCAATGGTTTCAGATACACCACCATCAAGGGAGACAAGGCGGACATCTTGTACGGCAACGTCAAACACGCCTTCTTCCAACCGTCAAAGAAACAGATGATTGTCCTACTGCACTTCCATCTCAAGGTGGGCGGAGCTTCATTTAATTGCAGTGTAGTATTGGAGGAAGATGATGATTGTTTTTTCTGTTGTAGCACTCCCTTATTATTGGCAAGAAGAAGCACAAGGACATTCAATTCTATACAGAAGTAAGTGGTAAAGGGTTGTCTCTAGAATAAGGTTAACAGTGCGTTTTACATAAGTATGCTTAACGAAAATAACTTTTTAAGTGATTGTAACCATAGGCTAGATTTTTTTATTCACTCTAGAATGTTTCCATTCTATCATTCTTGTAGAACAAGCTGAGGAAAGACCTCATCGAAGTTATCTTCATTGAGTACAAACAACGAAATGAGCCTATAGTATACATAAGTGTATGCTTACAGTATGTTGTATTGCTAAAGTATATATTAATACTATAGCCATACCAAAGGTTTTTTATTGTTTTTGTTGTTGTTGGTTGTTTGTTGTTGTTTTTTTTTTGTTGTTTTTTTGTTGTTTTTTTTACCATCACTTCTTCTGAATGATTGTGTGTAGGTGGGAGAGATCATGACGGACCTAGGTCGGGCACAGCACATGCATGACAGAGACGACCTCATGGCGGAACAGGCGGAGAGAGAGTTGCGAGCCAAGCTAGACTCCGCGTTCGACATGTTCTGTAAGAAAGTGGAGCAGCTGCCTCAGTGCCGGTTTCACTTTGAGAAACCCTTCAGAGAACTGGGGTGAGTCGGTGGAAATGTTGCTGGAGACTCTTTACCAGGTTTTTGGTTCCAACACCAACAACTCAATAGGGGATTTGCATGATGACATCACGTAACATCCTACCACGCCCACCGATGGTATCACTGCACACCGTGTCCCATTGAAAATGTATTAGTTTTGCTGACCGCCTGGTCTATTTTTGGCTGTAGCACCAGCGCCAGGCTGCACAGAGCTTCCAAATTACAGGAATAGCTTAATTATGAAATTTACTAACTGCTGATAGCAAAAGTTTAGGATTTTCAGCCCTGGCTAATGGAATTCCTGGGAGTGAAATTTGGTGATGGTTATCAAACCACCCTACTTCTTCTTGGAACTCACCTTGAAAACTGAGACTGGCTGGTTTTTCTCAGAATTCTATAGCCTGGGGGTGGCCTGCTTCTTAGAAGCTGATTGTGGTGAAGATACTAATTTCTGTGGAGGGATTGGTGAGTCTTACAAGAGAAGTTAGAAAAAGAGATTGCTTTGTTCCTGAATGCTAAGATAACAGAAGAAAGAACAACATGGTGATCATTTCATAACTTTCCTAAGGATAAACTGATGAGAAAGAAATGATTAATTTCTATAAAGATAGGATTTGTATCATCAGCTGTTTTGCTCCACAATGTGGAAGAACTCTTGAATATCTTTGTGGAGGATATTGTAACAAAAAGCATTGCTACAGGGACGGCAGTGGAGAATTGGCAAGCCTACAATTAATATTGCCTCTTATTACTGATCAAGTTTACTTTATTTAGATTGAGTATGTTTTTATGTTTATTTTAATTATCTTTCTCCCCTTAGTTCAATATGTATTCATTTTCTTTGATTGTTTAGTTACAGTTTAACCACAGTAGTGTAAAACATGAAAGCAATAGTTATGCCAGTTCTGCAGGACATTAATGTCCGTGCATTAACTACCTAAAATAACCCACCTACTGTGGAGTTAAGTAATGCCATTAGCTAGCTACCTGTTGAAGAGGTAAAAAAAATGGTGAAGGGACATATAAATTCTAGTTAAAAACTAGCAAACAGGACATTGTTACTGATACAGTCCATAGATATACAACAGTCCCACACGCTTTGTGAGAAAATGTATTACTGCGGGTGATAATGATGATGATAATCATAATAAAATACTATGAAGTGAATCAAATTGGTGGACCAATAATTGAGTGCACTAAGAGAAAAACCTGTTAATGCTAATTCAAAATTGTGGTAAATATTTTTTCTTGTTTTTCGTTTGTACCTTGATTCTCAAAGACAACTATCTGGATCTATATATATTCAATTTAGGAAGTATGTCTTAGACCTCTTAACTTTGTCGCAAGTCACAGTATCACGAGGCTGTTGTTTAGCTACATACCATTTTGCTTACCTTTCTTTTAAGTTGCCAATATTTGCTAGCAAATACATACCTTTTATCTATCTCAACTTCACAACATGAAGCTGACTGAGAGTTAGATGTTCAACTATAGCTACTTGCTTTTATAAATGGTATTTCTGCCAGAGTCTGAGTCTGTCAGACAGGTGGTTGCATTTATGTCTCCTGACTAGTTTATGGAGATGATAACTTCACCACAATCAGGTTACTTCTAAGAAAATTCACAGCACAATAGGCAGGCCACCACCAGGCTATAAAATTCTGAGAAAAACCAGCCAGTCTCAGTTTTCAAGGCGAGTTCCAAGAAGAAGTAGGGTGGTTAGATAACCATCACCAAATTTCACTCCCAGGAATTCCAATAGCCAGGGCTGAAAATCCTAAACTTTTGCTATCAGCAGTTAGTAAATTTCATAATAAAGCTATTCCTGTAATTTGGAAGCTCTGTGCAGCCTGGCGCTGGTGCTACAGCAAAAAATAGACTAAGCGGTCAGCAAAACTAATACATTTTCAATGGGACACGTGCAGTGATACCATCGGTGGGCGTGGTAGGATGTTACGTGATGTCATCATGCAAATCCCCTATTTGTTGAAATTCTTGTTGTACTGGACCTAATATCTTCTAGCCAGTGTGTGTGGAGAGTACACTAGTTTATTTATTCAAGACTTGTCATAATCTGAATCCTGTTGTTTGTTACAGGTTTAATTTGTCTATTGTAAAACAACGGCAAGAAAAATGCATGCAATATTTAAATACAAGTGTCTTTAGCAGTCAACAACTTGTCCTGACCTTGATGTCATGTTGTGCCCAATTTTCAGTGTGTGTGTGTGTGTGTGTGTGTGATTTGGTACAGCTTTGATGGTGTGCCATTCAGAAGTACAGTGATGATGCAGCCGACCACTAACTGTCTTGTCAACCTGTCTGACCAGCCTTCTTTTGTAGTCACATTGGACGAAGTGGAGTTAGTGCACTTTGAGCGTGTGCAGGTAATTGTCCTAGGTTTAGAACATAGCTGGTGTAGTTGTTGTTGTGTGACAGAGGGACTTCAAGTCCCCTAAGATCTTCGCTGAGGGACACTATGGTGTTCCTAGGGGTACTATATGTAGCTGGGATTCAAGCAGGATTTTTTGCTAGGGAGAGGAGGAATTTTGTAGAGGCACAAAAAATTGTTTTGCCACATGAAATGGTGAAGACACGAGTATGAAACATATTAATTTATAGATGAAAACTGTGACAAACTATTGTGAATTCCTATTGAAGGACCAGAACTAAAATGTTGATTTTGAAGAAGTAATGGACATACAAACTAGCAGTAGAGTATGGCTATAATGTTCAGTAGGGGTAAAACAATTTTTTTTGTTTCAGGGGGTGTGGGAGGAGGGAGGAATTTTAGGGCTCCCATAGTCCCCTGTGCTGTGTCCCTTCAATTTCACTGTTAGAGCAGTGAATTTTCTGGAGTACTTCAGCAGTTCAACTCAGACATACTGTCATTGTGGTAGATTGATCTGGAATTATATCTACTTGATATGGGTATGTAGCGGCTAGCTTTTAACTTCTTGCGTAGTATTCAGTTACTGTATTTGTTGGCACAATGCAAAATAGTATATTTATCAACAATGAACTCAGTGGCTAATTTTAAGGGGAAAAAATAGCTTGTGTTTAGTTATTGATAATATTCCAGCACACAATTGCTTAAGAGGCAGTCAAAAAATTTCAGTTTTTGCTTGTCTTTTTGTTTTTAATTTACTTCAGTTCCACATGAAGAACTTTGACATGATCTTTGTCTTCAAAGACTACAAGCGTAAGATAGTTTCTGTGACAGCAATTCCTATGATGCAGCTGGACTCTATCAAGGATTGGCTCAAGTATGTGTGTGTGTGTGTGTGTTGGGCAAGTGAAGTGAGACTCACACTAATGAGTCTCAATTGAGATTTTGGTGTGTATATATATTATATATATGGCAAAGTTCGAAGAGGTCAATGCGTGTCCACCCCCGAAGGCTACTTAAAAACGTAAACATTAGTGCGGGCGCAAGAAATTTGGGACAAAAGACTTTGAAATAATACTAGGAAAAGAAAAAGAACAGCAAAGAGCTATGGACACAGAATGGGAGAGATGTTTGCAGTTAGGTCTTCCAAAGTTAGCGGAGCCTTTTTTTTTTTTAACGGCGGTGATAAGTTAACTTCGTTAATGCGCTGTTCGTCACAGCTATACTCCTTACGTAACAGATTTGTTCCTACTTGACAATCCAAAGCCCAATAGTCAAGTCACAAAGAGAATACACCGTAAAGCTATATCTACCAGAGCTCTGGTACAATAGAACATTTTGAACAGAACGTACTTTGCAAAAGGCAATCTGCTTTAAACTAAATCCGTTAGTTTATCGATCCTTGCCCATATCATCCTTGAAAATTTGATTGCTTAGTAAAGTCACGAAGAGAATACAAGGCAAAATTTCAGTCAGACCAGCTCGCTCGCCTTATGTGCTGAAGCACATCACTAGTTTAGATTGTTTGTGTGTGTGTATGCTGTTGGTGTGGAGTGAGTGTGTGTGAGAGAGTGTGTGTGTGTGTGTGTGCTACCTTGGATGAGTGTGACACCTGCATCTTCTGTTCTTTAGTTCGTGTGATATCAAGTACACTGAGGGTATTCAGAGTTTAAACTGGACTAAGATCATGAAGGCCATCAATGATGATCCGGAGGGGTTCTTTGATACTGGTGGGTGGAGCTTCTTGGACCCGGAGAGCGAGGCAAGTAAAGCTGTGTGTAGTTGTTACAAATTGACTGGAATCAGGAAGACATAGTTACTAGAAGAATATATACATTGTATGCACACAAGTATGAACAACCATGCTTGATATACTGTATAATATATATATATATATTATATATATATATATATATTATATATATATATATATATTATATATATATATATAATACTTATAGCACGAGTCAGAGTACAATATGGGAAAATATTTTACGAGCACGCAAAAATTTTCACGAGCCAAAGGCGAGTGAAAATGTGGCGTGAGAGTAAAATATCATTCCCATATTGTACGACGAGTGTGATAAGTGATTTATTGCTTCTTTGAAATTTTTCTCAACCGGTTACAATACAATTTTCATTGATTTTATTCGCTACGCGCGCGCTACAACGAGCGTACAATATAAACCGTACAATATGGGAGAATACAGAACGCTCGCGTGATGCGGAAATATTCAAGTAAAAATATCAAAGCTGCAATAAATATATATATATTATATATAATTTAGAACTTAGCTTGTCACATGCGATCAATCTGATTGGTCCATTACATGAATCTATTCAAGTAGATGCATGCTCTGAGGCATTTAGAAATAAACATTTGTTGCTATGTTCCAGGTTTTGCCATCATGAATTCTTTTTGTTGGTTACTTTGTTCTAGCCTTTGTTACGTTATGAAGGCGTGTGATTCAGATACTGAAATGCAACAGATTCATGATATCCTAATCTAACTAGTATATATATATATACACACACACATATATACTGTATTACTGTGTAAATACTTCTGTTGTTATGGTGTGGGTGTGTCTAGAATGAGGCGTGTGGTTCTGGAGATGATGAATCTGGTGATTCTGAAGCGTATCAGCCGTCAGACGTGTCCGGAGAGAACTTCTCAGAAGAAGATTCAGATGACGAATACTCATCCATAGAAGAAGATGATTCAGAGTCAGGTCAGTTAGAGTTCAGTGTATTGTGTAACCACTCCCCCTTTGAAGCTCTGTATAGTGTGGAATGACAGGCTAATTATGCTTGACACAGCTGAATCAATTGTTGTGGGTGTTGCTGAAGGACAAGTAGCTGTGGGATGGAGACTAAATGTTTAAACTTTTCTTTTGTTTATTGCCTAACAACACACAGCAGATTATGAAGACCACTAAAAAATATAACTGCTTTTTCCTTTTGGCGCCATTTTAAATCAAATCAACTATAACTATAAAGCTGTGATGTCTGGTATAGAACTATCATATATATGGTTGAATAATTAGACTATTCATGTGCTAGTAGATAACATTGAACCTTATTGTTTATAAATATAGAGGCTTACTCACTCGCCTTGTTATAGCTAGGCTTACTTGCTCACCTTGCTATAGCTAGGCTTATTCGCTCGCCTTGTTATAGCTAGGCTTACTCGCTCGCCTTGTTATAGCTAGGCTTACTCACTCGCCTTGTTATAGCTAGGCTTACTCACTCGCCTTGTTATAGCTAGGCTTACTCACCTTGTTATAGCTAGGCTTACTCGCTTGCCTTGTTATAGTTAGGCTTACTCACTCACCTTGCTATAGCTAGGCTTACTCACTCGCCTTGTTATAGCTAGGCTTACTCGCTCGCCTTGTTATAGCTAGGCTTACTCACTCGCCTTTCTAGCTAGGCTTACTCGCTCGCCTTGTTATAGCTAGGCTTACTCACTCGCCTTGCTATAGCTAGGCTTACTCGCTCACTTTGTTATAGCTAGGCTTACTCACTCATCTTGTTATAGCTAGGCTTACTCACTCGCCTTGTTATATCTAGGCTTTCTCACTCGCCTTGCTATAGCTAGGCTTACTCGCTCGCCTTGTTATAGCTAGGCTTACTCACTCGCCTTGCTATAGCTAGGCTTACTCACTCGCCTTGTTATAGCTAGGCTTACTCACTCACTCGCCTTGCTATAGCTAGGCTCATTCACTCGCCTTGTTATGGCTTGGCTTACTCACTCGCCTTGTTATAGCTAGGCTTACTCACTCGCCTTGCTATAGCTAGGCTTACTCACTCGCCATGTTATAGTTGTTATTATATATTTGTTCCTTTCCCTCCATTCATGTAGAAGATGAAGATGACAGTGGAGAAGAGAGTGGGATGGACCGGGATGAATTAAAAGAAGAGGCTAGGAAAGGTAAAGGAAGTGTTGGGCTATGTGCAGCTCTGGAGGTTTATAGATTAACGTTTTGGTTGTTATAAACAGCGGACAAAGAGAAGGACCTCATGGGATGTGCAGGTGAAGAGGAGGAAACCACACGGCGTAATCGAAAAAGTAAACAAGTTATTATGATTTTTGGTAATACATGTATACTGTCGTATCTTCAGTTTAGCAGGTCAACATGTTATAGTCTGCTATGAGGAAAATGTAATACCTGGGAGAAGAGGGTTTTTTTTTTGTTTTGTTTTGTTTTTTGGGTGGGGAAGGGGGGGAAGGGGGGGGGGGGGGTTGGAAAGTCTCCTTTTTTAGCCTTTACAATGATAGAGGTAGCAGGTTACAATGATTGAAGCTAGTGTTGTATGAGTTAAATATATTCTTGAGGGAAAATGAAAAAAAGTTGTGTGATATTTCGCTGGTCACAATCCCACTGTGTGGGTGGGTGTGCAAGGTGATAATGGTAACTACGACAACTGTTGTTGTTTTTTATAGAGCACTCTAAGGTACCTGCGAAAGTGTCGTCCAAGACCAAGTCCATGTCATCCCACAAGAGTCCTATGAAACGAAGGAAATAATGTCCAATCCAATCTCTTTTGAACGATGGATGTAATAAGCATACACACACACACACATATACATACATACTTATGACGCACCACATTTGAGGTGATTATTACTCTACATGATTATTTATTTCATTTGGTGACAACTATTGCTATGGGCGAGTGACAACAGGGGGTGGAGTTTGCTGTTGTGGGAATTAATTTGGCGGATCAGAGAGTGCTTTAAGCAAGCGGTTGTGGATTTGATTCCCAGTGGCGACCAAATATTTTTAATTCTGTATTGTTTAAAAAGCCTGTGAAAGAGAGAGAATATATCTAATGAGTAAAAAAGAAGGCTGAGAAAGAAATTATGAAGTGATAAATTAGTGGAGTGAAAAAAAAATTTAATGGATGAAAGAAAAGATTTTTTGTTGGTTTGTTGAGAGTGAGACTGTAGCATAGCAGTACCCCTTCAGAGCGCATGTGCGTTAAGCAAGCGGTTTTGGGTTCCATTTCCAGTGTTTTTTATTCTGGATCGTTTTAAAGAACACATCTAACAATGATAAAAGTAATACAAAATCATTGAATGATAAAAGTGAAACACAGAGAAGAGCACTTCTCTGTTTCTAGTTTGGGTGGTCTGTGTGAACTTGGAGAATAAATGATATTGGAGATCTGGTCATCTTGCTGACACACTTCTATCAGTGTTTTGTTTTGTTTTTTTTGTTGTTTTTTTGTTCAGTCTCTTAATTTAAGTAATTTGCGGGAAAATGTGTACATGTATCTATAATTGCTAGTGTATGCATAACCTGTATCAGACAAATACTTGAAGTGTGCTTACTGTTCTGCATATACACATACCAGTCAGATTGTTGCATGGTTCTTTAAAAAGCAAAACTAATAAAATTGTGAATTGGATTTGTGTGTGGACCTGCTGGTGATTGTACAATGTTTTCTCTGACACATTATTGGCCTCGACAGAAATTGATCATGATCAAAATAGCTAGGTACTTAAAAAATGAAGCAATGCTGAAAGCTAAACAAGCTGGAAGGAAAAAACAAAATGGGCCATACCATTTAGCTATTAGAAGCAGTAACTAGAGTACTTAAGAGTATAATCAATCTTATAGATTTCTTAATCTAGTACTCTTTCCATTTCCCACCTTCTGCTGACTCAGCAACAATCATTAGAAAGAAGAAAAATAATTACATGGAATATTCTTGGAATGCACAATGGGTGACTAGAAAAGTAAATAAGTAATTTTGTGGTAAATAGCCTGTGCAGAGTGATCTAAACTATATAGGTGTAGTGGTGTGAAGTGTTCGCAGGGTAACACGTGATGACGTAATGGCAGAGGTGAGAGGCAGTGAGATGTGAAGTACAACTCTAAATTTGGACATATCTCTGGCGCAGGTACTTTTTCTCATGAGAATCAAACATTCTACTGCGTGGGACACAAAATCTAAAATATTTATGAGCTCTGTTTGGCCTATGCCTTGGAAAACAAATAACGGCTATCATTAACCTGACTCAGTTGCTACGGTGACTGGATATAAACTGAAATAACTCGACTAGAAGTTTCATGCTCCTCGCATTAACCTTTCGTCAGTATTGTGTTGTTACTAAGGTAACTCATCAGTTACTATGGTGACTTAGTGACTATATTAAGCTAAAGTTGCTCAACGAGGTGTGTCCTCTCCTCCCCCAACTCCCTTCATGTCACTGTGATGTTGTTGACATGTTTTTATGCTTGTTAGAAAGAGTGTTTGCGAGACAACACACTCACTGTGGCTTAACACTCTCACCTTAAGGTATTTGCTGCATGGATGATTAGCCAAGTGAAGATACAGCTCTGTGGTGAAGGGATGGCTGTGGGAGCTGGAACCCCCCTCCAATTTTGGGGCACAATCTAACAAGGTGATTTCTCACGTGAACACTTTCAAAACGCAAAAAAAAACAACAACAACAACATGCCCTTGGAGCCCCCCTATACCGAAACATCTTCCAGTCCTACACCACTGAATATAGCTTCTTAAAAAAAAAGTATGATTTTATTGATTAATTTAATCCGAGGTTTAAAAAAAAAGTTGAAACCATGTGAGTATTGCAACACTTACTATATTTGGATTTGGAATAGCTATCTATAATAAAAAGCTAATGGCATGAAGGAAAGAGAAATATGGGGTTTGATTCAAAGAAGTCAATATTATATAAAAATATGCTAGTTTATCTTTTAACCTGTCTAATAATTCACACTGTGGTAAGTGGCATCTCCGTGTTCCCACTGGTCATGGTACGACATGTACGATGCAGAGGGGAGTGGCGCATTATGTGCCCCCTCAACAAGCGGAACCAGCTGTGATGACGGGTAATAGGAGAATTGAGGAGGAGGTTGGGCGTAGTTGTAAGGATGCTGATGATGATGAGGAGGAGGATGTTGAGGATAAGGAGATTGGCGGGGATTCTGGGAGCCACTCATTGCTGGAGTATCTTGTATGTATGGATACTGGTGGTAAGAAGGCTGAGCCTGTAAACTGCCTGACATTGATGAGGTCGGGTACATGAAAGTTGAATGTTGAGAGTTAAGAGTGCTTGTCTGGTAAGGGATCACCTCATTACTATGGTAGGGCATGCAATGCTCTGCAGGAATCTCTTTAGGGTCAATATACTTTGGGCTCAGGCTGGTAGTGGGCTGGTGTATAGCCTGCTGAGGGAACACATTCTGAAACCTGGTGGATGTCGGAATCGTTGGAGGACACAACTTGGGCAGGACAGGGGAGGCGGAAGGTGACAGGTGGCACAAGGAGTAATGAGCTGTGCCGGCCACGTGGGGAGAAGCTGGTGAGTAAGGTGATACCATGTACCTGGGAGTGTCCGCATGACCCGGCTGAGTAGCGTTGGCTTTATTCCACGAACCAGTTGTGCTGTCACCCAGGAGATACATGGGAGGAGGCAGAGGTTCCTTCCTGTTGGTGCCTCTACTCTCTCCAGGAAGTCTCGGGAGATCGCCAAAAGGGTCGATATTCGGTTGAATTGTGATGGGCGGAACTCCCACAGAAAATGTTTGATTTCCTACATTTAACATTATTCGATCTTCTTTGTTGCTTCCATCGTTCCATGCCGGACAAGATGGAGAAAATGGCGTGGTTGGGAAAGAAGGCCCCACCGTGGCTCTAGAAGAAGAGGAGTGAGAGTAAAGTATTGTTGGATTAGAAATATGGGTAAAGTCGACACCATGTGTAGACGCCAGAGGAGAGAGATTGAAAGTTGTTTCAGTGTTGTACCTGAAAGATTTGTCAGTAAGGTTCCTTTTCTTGTAACATGGTACTAACACTAACCTTTGGTGGGACGCAGAAGCAGATAGAGCTCTTGCAAAATGCTGCTCCACTTTGCTATCCACATCTTCACAAGGATTCTCATAGTATGTCACTGTCTTATTGCTCTTCTTCTGCTGTTGCTCCTGTTCTTCTGACTGACCTTGCTCCTGTTCTTCTGATTGGCTTTGCTCCTGTTCTTCAAACTTACTTCGCAGCTGTTGTTGGCTGCTGTATTGCAACATTTGCCTTTCTTCCTGCAAATCTTTTTCTTGAACTGCATCTTCTTCCTCATCTTCTAGCAGTTCCTTTTGCTCATCTTCCAAAAAGTCTTCTAGTATGTCTTCCTTTAGTTCTTCTTGCTGCTGCATTATTTTTGACATGCCCTTCCTTTCAACTATCCAGCATTAATGTTAACAATAACAACAGCAACAATTGTTAACTTACTGAGCTGAGCTACTCAAGAAGATGCTGGCTATAGTTAAAAATCTAAAGTAACCTGGCCTTCAGTTTAATAGCCAAGTTCTTCAGCTTTGCAAGCAGTTGTTGGAGTCCCTCAAGTGACAGTTCCTGTGTTTATGATAACTCAGAGGATGAAACCGAAGTTGTCACCAAAGTGCTAATCACTCATCCTGTGGATATCTGAAAGTTGCACTTTGCCCAATCCAATTACATGAACTGCTATTGTTCTATTAGATGAGCGGTTGCCATGGCTTCCACCACATTGATGTTTTTCTAATTAAAATAATTCGAGGCTTTTTTTGTCCTTTTGTTTTCTTTTCTCACCATAGATATTTGAAGTCTTGCATGTTTTGGTTGGGTGGGAATCAGAAGAACTAGGAAGGACTAGTTTCTTGTGAACCAAACAGCAGCAGGATTCAAGTGATAAAGATAATGAACTTCACAGCTCCTCACATTCCAGTCTCTAGCAAGGGTGATAGAAGTGTGGGTAGGTGAGTGGCAGGGAGGCACTGGTTTTCCCTCAGACTTATTATTTTATTGCTGGAGGGGGTTACAGAACATGCAAATTTATTACTCCTTGTGTGTGTATATATATATATATATATATATAAAATTCCATCCTAGATATCTCCACAATGATATCTTTAGGTACGTGACCAGTGAAATAACTCACGATATCACACCTGTTATTTCACCTGTACTGGCAAGCTCATTACCCTTGTAATTATAGCAACCTGGCCAAACTTTTCAATTTTCTAGGTTTTTACAGCTACCTTCCTCTAGCCATACCAACTCAACAGAGTTAAGCTGCTAAAATATCAGTTGGGCATGTGGGTGTAGCCCCTACAACCAACTTTATAAACAATAACAACAGCAAAATCCACTATCACTTGTTCTTTTTCCTAAACCACAACAACAAACATTCAAATGCTTTACTTTCACTCCCATTACTGAGAAAATATCTGTGGCAATATGGAGAGAGAAATAGCTACAAATTCAATGTAAATACTAGTTAGTCATCAGAATTGCATTGACAGGTATGCATTACAAATGGCAGTCAATTGTGCTCAACATCAAGGTAGGTTCCAATCTCTTATCCAACGTTTCTCTAATCTTGACAGTATGGAAGTGTATATCAAGATACTTTATTGACTGGAAAATACAGTAGTAGATCTTACATATACGCATGTAATAAGTACTGAAGAGTTGAGATGCAATGTATATATTTCTTAAGGAAAAGAGTAGATACTAGTTATTGTCTATAAATCTGCCAGTGTGCAAATTAGGAGACTGTTAATTCAAGAGATAAGCCTTATAAGTTATAGTTGTACTTGTTTTAATACAATAGAGTAAAACCCCTTACCAAAAATCTTAAATAGCTCCATAGTGATTCGGTAAAGGTCGTCTTGCATGCATGGATAATGTGTGCACTCATTTATTACATGTACTCGTGAGGTCTTATTTTACTAAACTTCTGCACATGATTCCAGATGACAAGAATGACAAGGAAAGTCTTCACCTAGACAATTACTTGATAAATACCACGAAGTATTAAGCTAGTCGCTATTCTTGATTCTGCTTTAAGACTGCAGCCTACTTGTAAGAGGTGAAGCTGAATCTGGCCAGACACAACAACTTGGAGTGTTACTTTTATTAGTACTTCTGTTTGAATCATTCTGCTGTAATATAATATGGCAGTGACAAGGAAGAAGTTTTAATTTGTGGGGAAGGACGGTTAAGGGCACATGCCTTGTGGTTTAACAATCACCTCTTTAAATTGTGTCCCAAAATTATAATCCCCCTCCTCCTGCCCCCTGGGGTCACTGTACATACAAACGTGTCATAGTGAATCTCTAAAATACTATATATATAGCTTGTTTTTAGTACTTCTCATGTTTTCTATTTTTGTAGCTAGGTAGATAGTGTTCTCTATCTAGACAGGAGTGATACAAGTAGCTTCAAGTGGTGAAGCACATGTACGCACGCAAATTTACTCTCATGGACATATTTTTATAGTTCATGGAAATGATAAACTTTTATAGTAACTAGGCTTAATAACAATGTAAAAGTCTTGGGACACTCTGTCTTACTCCTTTTCTCATCCTCTATCTCTTTCAGACATTCTTCATACTGTTGGAAATGCTTGCATTTCAAGTGTTTCAGCAAATTGGTGGTATTGCCAGAATGTTTGAGTTTGATTTCATAGGGCTTCACCAAACAAGTGGTAAACTCTTCTTCTTTTTGAAAAAAGTTCCAAACACTTGAAGTTTTCCTCTTGGCCATCACAGACCAGCCAAGTCTCTTTTATAGCCACCAAGACTAATTTGCATCAGAAATTGTGTGTGTCTGTGTGACCCTGTGTCTGTGATGTGTGTGTGTTGTGTGTGTGTGTTAATATCCTATAACTTCTTACTTTTTTTTTTGTTCCATTGTCATATCTGATTAGTATTGTTGGTATAAAATAAAAGTTGAATTTAAAATTCTATCAACTGAACAGAGCACTAAATTTTCAAATTTTTTAAACATTTTATTGTAATTTTGTCCTCCAGCAATTTTAAATTTTAAATTTAAATTGATCCCAAGATAATTTTAAAGGGTAGCAATCCAGCATCCCATGATAGCTAGTATCCCATGGTAGCTAATATCCCATAATAGCTGATATTCCATAGTACCTGATATCCCATATCCTAATGGGGATAAATCATTTATCATTTATTCCTATTCAGCTCTGGAAGGAACCGCTAGAGATTAACCACATTAAATTAACCACATTAAATTAACCACATTAAATTAACCACATTAAATTAACCACATTAAATTAACCACATTAAATTAAACAACCTTTACCAAAGTGTTAATGTTGGCCACAATGAGATGTCGGTAAAGGTCGATATTGTCTGGGCAGGGCTAATAGTAATATTTGGTATCGAAGTCTGTTCGATACCACTCTGGAATCGATACCGGACACTTTCCTCTGGAAGTATCGAAGTATCGATACCAACTACTCGCTATCGCCCACCACTAATCATTGGTACTTCTGTTGTTTTTCAAGATGGCTTCCTCCCAAGGCTACAAGTGTGAGTTTATAGGCTCAGTGTTTGAAGACTTGTACTGTAAGAAGTGTTCTCTGGTGGCTAGGAGACTGACTATTGCTGATTGCTGTGGGGAGAGTTTCTGTCAGACCTGTATAGCTGACACTCGGGAACAAGGACAGCCTTGTCCAGTGTGTGAGGAGAAGGAGTTCACTACTATCAAGTCTGTCAAGAACCAAAAGAGAATCAACAATCTCCAGGTTCACTGCAGCATGAAGGATAGGGGGTGTGTCTAGTCTGGAACACTGGACCAGTTGGACGCTCACTTAGACCCTCACCTGGACAACTGCCAGTATGTGGACACCAAGTGTCCCCTCAACTGCCTACAGACAGTCCCCAAGAAAAATATGGACAAGCATGTGGCTCAAGAGTGCACTAAGAGACCTCATGTCTGCCAGCACTGCGGCTTCAAAGCCACCTACGAGGAGGTAGTAGACACACACTTACCAGAGTGCAAGTATGTAGCCTTGCAGTGTCCCAATATGTGCGGGGTGAGTTGTGAGCGTGAAGTAATGGAAGATCACATGAAGATATGCCGTCTGGAAGAGGTAGAGTGTGAGTTCAGCAGTGTGGGATGTGATGGTCAGTTCATTAGAGAGGACCAGGATGAACACGCCAGGCAGAACAGCCAGAAACACCTCACCTTGGCAGCTTCTTTAGTTGTAAATATAAAAAAAGATTTTCAAAGAAAGATGGAAAAGCAAGAGCACAAAATACAAGAACAAGAGAGGGTGCTTAAGGAACAAGAGAAAAGGTTAGAACAACAAGAGAAGACATTAGAGCAACAAGAGAAGACATTAGAGCAACAAGAGAAGACATCAGGGGAACAAGAGAAGAAATTAGAGCAACAAGAGATGACATTAAAGGAACAAGAGAAGAAATTAGGGGAACAACAGAAGACATTAGAGCTACAAGAGAAGACATCAGGGGAACAAGAGAAGAAATTAGAGCAACAAGAGAAGACATTAGAGCAACAAGAGAAGACATCAGGGGAACAAGAGAAGAAATTAGAGCAACAAGAGAAGACATTAGAGCAACAAGAGAAGACATCAGGGGAACAAGAGAAGAAATTAGAGCAACAAGAGAAGACATTAGGGGAACAAGAGAAGAAATTAGAGCAACAAGAGAAGACATTAAAGGAACAAGAGAAGAAATTAGGGGAACAACAGAAGACATTAGAGCTACAAGAGAAGACATCAGGGGAACAAGAGAAGAAATTAGAGCAACAAGAGAAGACATCAGGGGAACAAGAGAAGAAATTAGAGCAACAAGAGAAGACATTAGGGAAACTAGAGAAGAAATTAGGGGAACAACAGAAGACATTAGAGCTACAAGAGAAGACATTAAGGGAACAATTGAAAAAACTCGAAGAGAAAGATAAGGAAGTTACTGAACTAAAATTTTCATTGCAAGAAAATCAACAGCGGGTTTTGGGCTTGTTCAATATGATAGTTCCGAGTAGGAAATTTGAAGTGAATTTTCGCTTAGAAAAAGCAAAGAACAAACGTGATGACTGGATGAGTCCAGCTATGTACACACACATGTGTGGCTACAAGTTCTCCATAGGAGTGGATGCTAATAGGATTTTTTCAGGCATTTCATATATTGCAATTACTATTTGGTCTATACCTGGAGAGTTTGATGAACACTTAAAATGGCCGGCAAAGTTGAAGTTGATATTAGAACTACTCAACCAACAGGGAGGAAAGAATGCTATATATAAATCCTTTACTCTGATTATGAGAAAAACTAACAGCAAGTGTCGTCTTGATTGGTACTATTTAGTAGAAAATCTCAAAATACAAGATTTCTTAGCTAATGATACACTTTACTTTTATGTTTCTAAAATAGAAGTTTTGACATAGTTGCCTTGTATCTAGAATGTTATTATAATAGCAAATTTTCTCGTTTTTACAGCCAATAATAATTGTTAATTAAAACTTAACCCAATGTTGTTTTGACTTCTTGCCAAAGTCCTCTTCAGGGGTCAACATGAGGTCGAACTCTCCGTGGTGATAATATTGAAGTTTGGCACAAATCAAGTGCCATGAGTCAAAGCTTAGCTTTTGCTCTTGTAAATAAAAAAAAAAAAATTTTGGTTTTTAATTATAACATAAATTGAGATAATACCAACAAAGAATCAAAATCATAAAAAGAGAACATTAGTACTGTACATTATAGTATAGTAATTACACACACTATAACCTCAGCTATAAAGCATTATTTAACTTGCTTTGGTAGTCAGTATTGACTCTCTTCATATATAACTCTACATTGAACAAATATATAGCTAGTCTTTGAGAGTGATGGTTGGTTCATTAGAGAGGACCAGGACATACATGCCAGACGTACAGAACAGCCAGAAACACCTCACTTTGACAATTATCTTTAGTTGTAAATATAAAAAAAGATTTTCAAAGAAAGATGGAAAAGCAAGAGCACAAAATACAAGAACAAGAGAGGGTGCTTAAGGAACAAGCGAAAAGGTTAGAACAACAAGAGAAGACATTAGAGCAACAAGAGAAGTCATTAGGGGAACAAGAGAAGACATTAGGGGATGAGCAAGAGTAGACATTAGTGGAACAAGAGAAGACATTAGAACAATAAGAGAAGACATTAGGGGAACAATTGAAAAAAACTCGAAGAGAAAGATAAGGAAGTTATTGAACTAAAATTTTCATTGCAAGAAAATCAACAGCGGGTTTTTGACTTGTTCAATATGATAGTTCCGAGTAGGAAATTTGAAATGAAGAATTATCGCTTAGAAAAAAACAACTAAGAACAAACCTGATGACTGGATGAGTCCAGCTATGTATACACACATGTGTGGCTACAAGTCTCCATAGGAGTGGATGCTAATAGGATCTTTTCGGGCATTTCATATGTTGCAATTACTGTTTTGTCTATACCTAAAGAGTTTGATGAACAGTTAAAATGGCTAGCAAAGTTGAAGTTGATATTAGAACTACTCAACCAACAGGGAGGAAAGAATGCTGTATATAAATCCTTTACTCTGATTATGAGAAAAACTAACAGCAAGTGTCGTCTTGATTGGTACTATTTAGTAGAAAATCTCAAAATACAAGATTTCTTAGCTAATGATACACTTTACTGTCATGTTTCTAAAATAGATGTTTTGACATAATTGCCTTGTATCTAGAATGTTATTATAATAGCAAATTTTCTCGTTTTTTACAGCCAATAGATACTAGAGAGTGAAAGAACATCAGGATGCTTGTAAGTTCAATTTTCCCTTCTTTTTCCCCCCTTGTAGACTTGTTTGTTTCTTTTTTGTTTGTTTTTGTTAGGAAGGCCTAGTCTCACTTGGCTAGTTGGCTCTTTCCTGAATGCCTTGTGCATCAAACTATTAAATAAATAAAATAAATAAATAAATAAAGAGAGCTCATGAGAAGGTTTCAGCCATTGCTGAACATGCTTTGTAGCATCACCCCATTAAATGGGAAGAGGTAAGAGTTGTAGACAGAGCCAGTAAGAATCGTGAGTTAAAGATCAAGGAAGCTCTACACATACAGAGGACTCCTGAAAACAATAAGTTTAACAGAGACATAGGTTTAGAGCTTCCAGGATGCTGGCTGTCTATGCTGCGTGCAAATCATCCTCCAGGATATAGTTGACAGTAAGCATACCCTCCAGAAATCTTGCTGTTTTGTGTTGCTATATCACCACGGAATCTGAAGGCCTTCCTAACAAAAACAAACAAAAAAGAAAGGGATAATTGAACTTACAAGCGTCCTGATGTTCTTTCACTCTCTGCTCAAGCCATCTAGTTTTTTTTCACCTATATATACCTTACCACAACTGCAGGGTATACTGTACACTGACTCGGGGGGGGGGGGGGGGGGGGGTAATGGATATAGTATCTTTGACTTTAGTAAGATGTGATCTTAGTGTCTTACCCGACTTAAATATTGTTTTGATGCCAAAGTCTCTACACACTCTCTGAATATTTTCACTCAATCCTATGGATTAGTAAGAACCAAACCTTTATCTTTCCTCAGTATTTGTATGATCTTTAGAATGTAACTCTTTAGAGCCTGCCCTAATGGTTGCGTTGTCATAACTATAATTTTGAAGTACCACTTTGTGTAGGCGTTTCTCTACTTCCTTCAAGTTTTTACTCATAATTTGTTATCCTCCTAGCTCTCTGATATAAGCATCTCACTATTCCTCTCTTTACATGATTATTTATAAAGTTATGTTATTGTATAAAGTTGAACTCAGAGTATAAAGTATTTAAGAGTCAAGGGTGGACAGGGAAATAAGGGAAGCATTACGAGATAGAGCAGAAATTGTTACCTTGCAAAGTGTGGATGGATGCACTGTCTCTTATTAGAAAGTAATGAAGTTCACATTTAACTGCACAAGTCAGATCTTGAAGAACACAAAACCAATACGTTACGTTTTCAAATAAATGAGAAAGAAGTGAGTTCATTAAAAAATTTCAGAGGTTGAAACTTTCTGGCAGAAGGTTCACTGTTCTTAAACTTCCTGTGGTCTTCATACAGTATCTGTGGAATTCAAATATGAAAGTGGAATAGAATAAGCCATAGCAAGAATAGAGGGAGGTAAAATAACAAACCACAAGATCAGCTATAGCTAATGCAATAGGTCAGAGTTTATGATAGCTATACAGAGAAACCTTTGATAATTAGCAAATTAAAAACCTTTCCACTTGCCCTCCAACAGAAAAGATATTAATTATTACCTCTCTAAGCAAACAACTCTTATATGTGAGCTGAAAACCCTGTTCCCAAATTGTTTAAGTTCTAAGGTTTATTGTACAATTTCCATTTCTTTCACAAGCCCCTTTTCAATGGGACAAGATTGGAAATGATAGATTCCTTTTAAAACAATTGATCTAGTTGTCAGGAAATATTATGTATTGTTGAAGTGGGGAGTTAATATCTAAAAATGATGTATTTAGACTTTTTTATAGTGTCTAAACTGACATAGAAGAAGACAATAGCAAGTAGATAAAATGAAGGAAGCAATTTATATATATGGTAGCTACACAGATGGTGAGATGCAGCAGAATAAATACTTGTATTTACAGGCAGTCAGCTAGAATTCTTCCCATCTCATTAATGTAATAAGCAGTCAACTATCACCTCTTCTTAATCCCCAAAATTCCCAAAAGCTAATGCTACCACACACAATTCACATGTACACTTTCTAACAATAAACAAAATACAGAAACCAGTTTAGTAAACATAAATTTCAATTCACATGAGTTTTTTTCAGTAGCTACACCTTAAATCATTCTTTCACTCATATGTGTGTACTAATTAATCTCCTTCCCTCATCATTTTGCTTTAATTGAAAATTACACCAGGCCTTGCCAAGATTTTATTTTTTTTGTTTAACTTAGGTATTCTTTTTTGCTCAATAAATTTAGCTGTTTTAATTTTCTGCTTGCTCTTACTTTGCATTCTTTTTCTATTCAAAGAAATCCTTTGGTAAATAACTATGGATTAAAGAAAATGAAACGGAAGAAGTTGTATTGTAACATTGCTGATTAAGATCAAATTTCAACACCATAATTTTAATTTAATCATAATCATATGTAGATTCAATTTAGATGTAATTTTGTGTGTGGTACATGTGCTTCCCAACTTGAAGCTACTTCTATCACTCCTGTCTAGAGAGAGAACATCATCCTACCTAGTTACAAAAATATATAGAATACATGAGAAGTACAAACAAGCTAGTATTTTAGGGATTCAATGTTGTATGTACAGTGGTCCCAGGGGAGGGGGGGGGGGGGAGTATAATTTTGGGACACAATCTAAAGAAATGATTTTAAACCACAAAGCATATGCCCTTAACCCCCCTTCCTCACAAATTGAAACCTCTTCCTATGTCGCTGCCATATTATATTACAGCAGAATGATTCAAACAGAAGTACTAATAAAAGTAACACTCTAAGTTGTTGTGTCTGGCCAGATTCAGCTTCACCTCTTACAAGCAGGCTGCAGTCCTAAAGCAGAATCAAGAATACTTACTAGCTTAATACTTTGTGGTATTTATCATGTAATTGTCTAGTGTGAAGACTTACCTTGTCTTCCGTGTCATGTGGAATCGTGTGCAGAAATTTAGGAAAATAAGACCTTACGAGTACATGTAATAAATGAGTGCACACATTATCCATGCATGCAAGACGACCTTTACCAAATCACTATGGATCTATTTAAGATTTTTGGTAAGAGTTTTTACTTTATTATATAAAACAAGTACAGCTATAACTTGGGCTTATCTCTCTTGAATTAATGGTCTCCTGTTTATACACTGGCAGATTGATAAACAATCACTAGTAGCTACTCTTATTCCTAGAGATCATTGCATCTCAACTTTTCAGTACTTGTTACTTGATATAATTACGTCATTGGTTACTACGTGTATTATCCAGTCAATATTGTATCTTGATACCCACTTACATACTGTCAAGATAAGAGAAACTTTGGATAAGATTGCAACTGACTTGATGTTGAGAACACATTGACTGTCATTTGTAATGCACTTCTGATGGTTAACTAGTAATTACATTGAATTTGTAGCTATTTCTCTCTCAGTATGCCACAGATATTTTCTCAGTAATGGGGGGACGAGCGAAAGTAAAGCTTTTGGATGTTTGTTGTTGTTGTTTTGGAAGAACAACAAGTAATAGTGGATTTTGCTGTTGTTATTGTTTAGCAAACATTCCATTAGTTAATTGTTTTTAGCACAAAACATCTTCTCAATTTTAATGATGTCACTTGTTTCATGCATCATGTGATCCCAATTGCTATAGCTATATATTGGGGTCCCATTCAGTGCTCACACTCCTAGCTACTCCCTTGCTGGCTAGTCTGCCTTGCCAAACCCTTTACCTAAGGATTTGGTTAGGCCAGATTACTTGCTGGCTGGACAGTATGTTTTCAAGTTGGTTAATCCAGCTTTGTGACAACATTGGAACGTAGGAAGCTTACTGGAGACCCAATAACTTGCGTCTAAATTATTTGTTTACTTCCACAGTCGTAAGTTCGCAGGTTATGCGGAAGTAGTTACTTGAGGCTTGACTGCATGCTACTGTGTTTACATGGTTGTTGGAATTAGTGTAATCCATGCTGATAAGCAGGAATTGACCAGTTGCTGCATGAAATTTGAAGGAACTTCAATTACTAGCTACCCACTCAGTGATGCACTAAAGAAATGTGTTAAAAACCTTGCCTGATAGAGAAAACCATGAGGGAGTATATGGTAACTATGTATGTATGGGTGTGATCATCCACATGTGATGCCATAGCTACATAAAATCAAATCTGCCAGCCTCTGTCACATCTTACCTGGTACATCAATCTGTGACATTATATTTAACAACTCCATGAATAATCTCAGAGTTAGTTGAAGTAGTAGATAAGCTCCAATGCCAGGAGGATCCTTTACCAATTAACTTAGACTAACTCTAATTCTGCTGGCAGCGTATCTGTTGAGACTGGGACATCACCTAGACAAACTTGGGTTCAACTACGCTATGTATACCTGATCCTGACCCTATGCTACCATGTGCATTTTGTTTTCTACTTCATCACCATCTTAAAATTAAACAAATATGAAAAAAGCTGGTCACATATAAACACTATTCTGATGTCTTATCATGAGCATAGAGTAGAGTCCATGCCCTTATATGGTTCTATAATGATGTTAGCTAATTATATTCATTACCTTGTGGGTACTTATTTGGGTTGTGAGACATGTAATCATTGGTACTTCTGTTGTTTTTCAAGATGGCTTCTTCCCAAGGCTACAAGTGTGAGTTTATAGGCTCAGTGTTTGAAGACTTGTACTGTAAGAAGTGTTCTCTGGTGGCTAGGAGACTGACTATTGCTGATTGCTGTGGGGAGAGTTTCTGTCAGACCTGTATAGCTGACACTCAGGAACAAGGACAGCCTTGTCCAGTGTGTGAGGAGAAAGAGTTCACTACTATCAAGTCTGTCAAGAACCAAAAGAGAATCAACAATCTCCAGGTTCACTGCAGCATGAAGGAGAGGGGGGGTGTCTGGTCTGGACCACTGGACCAGTTGGACGCTCACTTAGACCCTCACCTGGACAACTGCCAGTATGTGGACACCAAGTGTCCCCTCAACTGCCTACAGACAGTCCCCAAGAACAAAGTGGACCAGCATGTGGCTCAAGAGTGCACTAAGAGACCTCATGTCTGCCAGCACTGCGGCTTTAAAGCCACCTACGAGGAGGTAGTAAACACACACTTGCCAGAGTGCAGGTATGTAGCCTTGCAGTGTCCCAACATGTGTGGGATGAGTTGTGAGCGTGAAGTGATGGAAGATCACATGAAGATATGCCGTCTGGAAGAGGTAGAGTGCGAGTTCAGCAGTGTGGGATGTGATGGTCAGTTCATTAGAGAGGACCAGGACCAACACGCCAGACAGAACAGCCAGAAACACCTCACCTTGACAACTTCTTTAGTTGTAAATATAAAAAATGATTTTCAAAGAAAGATGGAAAATCAAGAGCACAAAATACAAGAACAAGAGAGGATGCTTAGGGAACAAGAGAAAAGGTTAGAGCAACAAGAGAAGACATTAGAGCAACAAGAGAAGACATTTGAGCAACAAGAGAAGATATTAGGGGAACAATTGACAAAACTCGAAGAGAAAGATAAGGAAGTTACTGAACTAAAATTTTCATTGCAAGAAAATCAACAGCGAGTTTTTGACCTGTTCAATGTGACAGTTCCGAGTAGGAAATTTGAAATGAAGAATTTCAGCTTAGAAAAAGCAAAGGACAAACGTGATGACTGGATGAGTTCAGATATGTACACACACATGTGTGGCTACAAGTTCTGCGTAGGAGTGTATGCTAATAGGATCTTTTTGGGCACTTCATATGTTGCAATCACTGTTTGGTCTATACCTGGAGAGTTTGATAAACTCTTAAAATGGCCGGCAAAGTTGAACTTGATACTAGAACTTATCAACCAACAGGGAGAAGAATGCTACAAATAAATCCTCTTCTCTAGATCTGAGAAAAACTAACAACAAGTGTCGTCTTCATTGGTTTTACTTAGTAGAAAATCTCAAAATACAAGATTTTTTAGATAATGATACACTTCACTTTCATGTTTCTAAAATAGAAGTTTTAAGATAATTGCGTGTATTAAGAATATTATTGTTAAAAGTTCAGAAATCTAATTAAAGTATTTAAGAGTCAAAGGGTGGAAAGGGAAATAAGGGAAGCATTACTATACGAGATAGAGAAGAAATAGTTACCTGGCAATGACTAGCTTTATAAATGCATCAACCCACATCTTTGCAGTACGACTTTTCAATGCCAAGTCTTCAAGGGCACTCATGAAATCATTATGATTCTTCAGTTGACCTTTGCTGATAACATCCCTAAGCAGCTCCTCGGCAACAAACGCATTGCTCTCACGTTCATAGGAAACTTCTTTCCTGTTAACATTTTTTGAACTCCTCCGAATACAGACTCCAAAATCTGGGCAAGGCCAGTCTCAACCATCAATGTTCCAATAGCACCCACAAAACTCATTAGCATATGCATTCCACCCAATCTTGGAATCAGATTTGGAAACAAATTTGGATGCATCCACTGCACCTCTAATGCTACTCTGTAGAGCTGTTGATCTGCTGTAAACAGTGTGAAATTCTCTCCAATTTCTTGAGTCAGTTTTTGTGCCTTGCTCATGGCTGTCATGATAGTATCAGGATGAGCTGGTGGCATATCAATCAACGGCAGATATACAGCTTATGTTTTTGGCTCCAGATATCTTCCTTGTTCACGGCACAAGCAAGTATTATACCCCATTGAATTCAGGACAGTCATCTCTTCTTATGGCATCTGTCAGGAAGGCTAAATTACCTTCATTGGCTCTATGTAGTGATAATACCATGTGAGCGATGACTTTTAATGGAGGAACTTGCTTCTTCAAAAACTGAGATGGGACTTTTGGCTTCTTGGGCCCACTGTATCTGATGATATCAAGCTGGTAATCTATTTCTTTTGTCATTTCAGCCTTCTTAAGCCGTGGTATGCTGTGTTCCTTGTGCTGTGAATTGGCATCAGGCTGAGTTAGGAGAACAGCTAGTGAATGGGTGGACACTTTACCATTCTGGGATGCTATATCAGCATCACCACAACTTGAACTAAGCCATCTTCAACATTGGAAATAGCTGTGACAGCTGCGCTTTTAGCTGCCTCTACAGCTACTGACTTTTTAAAACGAAGTAGCTCATCATAAGTGCAAGTCACTCCGAAGCTATTTATAGTCTTCACCAATTCCTTTGACTCTCGCAAAAGTACAGCCAGGCTAATTTGCAGGTCAGTTGGATGGTTTGCTAGTACTGAAGTAATAATGTTAGCAATGAGCACAGCTGGTAGAGTGTTGTCTAATTTTGGTGACAGACTTGAAAGGACATTTATGACAGTGTTGCTGGTACATTCTAATGCAGTATCGTAGTCCAGATGTGATTTGTAATGGTCTCTGTCAAGGTTGATACAGTCGATTTCCTGACAGATCTTCTTTTTCAACTTACCAATTGTGATAGCAGTGTCATCATCTTCTTGATGACTCCAATCTTCTTGATCTGGTACAATGTGCAAAGCCTTTGCTGCTCCTCTTTGAAAAGCCAAAATAGTGGCTATTCCTGGACTAGATAGAGCTAAGAGGCTGCCATTAAAGTGTTCTATGAGTTGGGTTACAAGCAATCGACGAGACAAGCCACTCCCTCCATTCTCTATGTATAAAGTATGTAGGTCAACAGAATTCCAGATTTGTGACTTGTCTTCATTTAGAACTTTTATAAGTGCCTGCAATGCTATATCCTCAATACCTGTTACCTCCTGTAATGCCTTTACTGCAGCACTTGTAGATTTTGGGGACATAAATTTCGAACGGCAGTTTTTGTGATAGCGAGCATCAGCAGCATGCAAGTCACTAACAGCTCCAGCTATCCTGACTCTGACTTGAGAAGCCCATTGATCATTACGTTCATCACACTTCTCAAAAAGTTCCTGTTTCAAATATTTTTTGCGTCCAGTCACATACTGAGTACAGATATAGGCTGGCTTCCATCTTGCTGGATTCTTCGGATCCCTTTGAACTTCACATTCTTCACCACAGTAAATACAATGATGTAGAAAGCTAAACTTGGGGAGATCAGATCGTTTAGCTCTTTTCGAAGCTGGTGTATCCAGGTCTACTTCACTAGCATGGCGCTTCACTGCCTTTTGAACTTCCTTTGGGTGAAGATACTTCTCTACACATATCTTGTGGGCTTGCAAAATAAGATTTGGATCACTATCAAACTCTGGCTGCAGTCTCTCATGAATGTGATCCTGATATAACTGACTACACCTGATTATGTTTTGAATTCGTTTAGCTTTGATGTTGACAAGTCCCTTACCTTTCAAAGAATCACATTGATGCTTCCAATTGAAGTAGCATTCTCCCTCCATAGTTATTAGAACAAATCAATACAGTATGCTAAGCTTCCCAGAGTTACAATATAGTTAGCTATACACACGTGCCAGGAGCTACACCTCTGCCTCCCAAGAATTCACTGTCTTGCTGAGTAGCAAAGGCAATGACCATGTGATAAAATGACCATACTAGAATGGCCATGTGGCCATCAGATAAATGCCATGTGGCCACCAGATAGCTAAATGCTATGTTGCTAAGTTTGTGATAACTTTTGAGCCTACACTACTACTGCCTCCTACACTCCCACCTAAGCTATGATAAATAGCTAGCAGGCTACACAACATTATTCAACTTACCAGCTCAGCCTTGAAAAACACACTGACCATTCCTTACTAGTTGAGAATCAATTAAAGGGGTGTGGTAAAAGCTACACACATGATCAGAAACTACAGCATGTTCATACTAGTGGTCATAAAGTGAACATTTAGACAAAAAAGGGGGTTTAAAAAGATGTAAATTGGTACATTCAATACCATCAAACGGTTTCATTAAAGATCACAGTTACAAAAATTGCTAAATGCTGACACAGGTCCAGTAAAGGTTTCTTCAATTTGAAGGTCTTAGGAAGCATAATCCACAAAAAAAAACTACTATTGACCCTAAAACAAGGTTATTGGTAAAAAGTCGATTTGGCTGCTGGACTATAAAGAAATATGTCAAAAACCCAGCCTGGTAGGGAAAACCATAAGGGAGTAAATGGTAACTAGTATGTATGGGTGTGAACTACTTTTAAAAGGCCCAATCATCCACATGTGATGAGCCTCTGTCACATCATACTTGCACATCAATCTGTAACATTATATTTAACAACTCTGTGAATAATCTCAGAGTTAGTTGAAGTAGTAGATAAGAGGATCCTTTACCAATTAACTTAGATTAACTCTAATTCTGCTGGCAGCGTATCTGTTGAGACTGGGACATCACCTAGACAAACTTGGGTTCAACTACACTATGTATACTTGGTCCTGACCCTAACCCTATGGCCTCACGTACATTTTATATTTCACTTCATCATCTCACAATGGACAAATATTAAAAAGGCTGGTCACATATAAATACTGATCTCATGTCTTATCATAAGCATAGAGTAGTGTCCATGCCCTTATATGGTTCTTGATGATAGTCATAACTATATTCATAATCTTGTGGGTACATAGTAGGGTCATAAGTCATGTGATCATTGGTACTTCTGTTGTTTATCAAGATGGCTTCCTCCCAAGGCTACAAGTGTGAGTTTATAGACTCAGTATCAGAAGACTTCCTCTGTAAGAAGTGTAATCTAGTGGCTAGGAGACTGACTCTGACTAGCTGCTGTGGAGAGAGTTTCTGTCAGACCTGTATAGCTGACACTCACGAACAAGGACAACCATGTCCTGTGTGTGGAGAGAAAGGATTTAGTATTCTCCAACATGTCAAGAACCAAAAGAGAATCAACAATATCCAGGTTCACTGCATCATGAAGGAGAGGGGGTGTGACTGGTCTGGACAACTGGACCAGTTAGACGCTCACTTGGACCCTCACCTGGACAACTGCCAGTATGTGGACACCAAGTGTCCCCTCAACTGCCTACAGACAGTCCCCAAGAACAAGGTGGACAAGCATGTGATTCAAGAGTGCACTAAGAGACCTTATGTCTGCCAGCACTGCGGCTTCAAAGCCACCTACGAGGAGGTAGTAGACACACACTTGCCAAAGTGCAAGTATGTCCCCTTGCAGTGTCCTAATATGTGTGGGGTGAGTTGTGAGCGTGAAGTGATGGAAGATCACATGAAGATATGTCGTCTGGAAGAGGTAGAGTGTAAGTTCAGCAGTGTGGGATGTGATGGTCGGTTCATTAGAGAGGACCAGGACGAACAGACCAGACAGAACAGCCAGAAACACCTCACATTGACAACTTCTTTAGTTGTAAATATAAAAAATGATTTTCAAAGAAAAATGGAAAAGCAAGAGCACAAAATACAAGAACAAGAGAGGGTGCTTAAGGAACAAGAGAAAAGGTTAGAGCAACAAGAGAATACATTAGGGGAACAATTGAAAAAACTCGAAGAGAAAGATAAGGAAATTACTGAACTCAAATTTTCATTGCAAGAAAATCAACAGCGGGTTTCTGACTTGTTCAATATGATAGTTCCGAGTAGGAAATTTGAAATGAAGAATTTCAGCTTAGAAAAAGCAAAGAACAAATGTAATGGCTGGATGAGTCCAGCTATGTACACACACATGTGTGGCTACAAGTTCTGCATAGGAGTGGATGCTAATTGGATCATTAATAGCACTTCATATGTTGTAATTAGTGTTTGGTCTATACCTGGAGAGTTTGACAAACACTTAAAATGGCCGGCAAAGTTGAAGTTGATAATAGAACTTATCAACCAACAGGGAGGAAAGAATGCTACATATAAATCCTCTTCTCTAGATCTGAGAAAAACTAACAACAAGTGTCATTTTGGTTGGTACAGTTTAGTAGAAAATCTCCAAATACAAGATTTCTTAGCTAATGATACACTTTACTTTCATGTTTCTAATATAGAAGTTTTAACATAATTGTGTGTATCTAGAATGTTATTGTAAAAAGTTCAGAAATCTAATTAAAGTATTTAAGAGTCAAAGGGTGGAAAGGGAAATAAGGGAAGCATTACTATATGAGATAGAGAAGAAATTGTTACCCAGCAATATGTGGATGGATGCACTGACTCTCATTAGAAATTAATGAAGTTCACATTTATCTGCACAAGTCAGAGTCTTGAAGAACATGAAACCAATACATTACATTTTCAAATAAGAATTGAGGGAGGTAAAACAACAAACCACAAGATCAGCCATAGCTAATGCAATATGGTCAGAGCTTATGATAGCTATACAGTGAAACCTTTGATAATGAGCAAATCTACCTCTATTTAATCTTTCCACTTGCACCACTCCAATAGAAAATGTATTACTTATCACCTCCCAAAGCAAACAACTTCTTATTTGTAAGCTGAAGGCCCTGTTCCCAAATATTGCTCAGTTCGAAGGTTTTACTGTAAAATTTTCCTTTCTTTCACAAGCCCCTTTTTAACAAGACAGAATTGGAGATGAAGGGGATTGAAATTGTTAAACAGTTGATGTAGCTATCAGTAATATTATGATGAATTGTTAAAGAGGGAAAAATAATAAATGATGTATTTAGACTCTTTTATACTAACAAACCTACTGTGCCAACTAGAGCACCCAGGATACGAACCTTCAGCTGCATTATTACACAAACTAAGATTTCTTTGGATTACTTCAACTTCTAACTACCAAGGACACATGCAATTAAGTGAAAATACGTGAACTACAAGTGATCACTTGACACTGTTTGATGTAAACTAATGTACACGAAAGGTAAGGGTCGTTGCATCTAGCTTGCACTTGTTTGGAGCTAAAGTTTCTCTGCACTTACTCGGAAACTAGCTCGAAATATTTTAAAAAAGTGTTCGATTTAAGGGACCTCCTACCCCAGACAAACACACTGCTGTAATCCTCTCATGCATGCTGACTTAAATAAAATACAAAATAGAACTCCACAAGTAATAACTCATTACATGAGCATAAAATATTAAGTGCAAATCATATGCAAATTCAATTTAACATTCTACAGTAATTAAATTATACAGCATGACTAAATTAGCAGGCATTGTATTAGTCTAATTTTTTTATACGAATTATTGCTTATGTTTTTCTAGTAAGCTTGATGTGTGTCTACAGCCCTGTTAGTGATGATTGAGCTGATTAATTTGTCTGTACACTAATGGGCACAGAGATAGCTATGAAGGGTCATAATTTGCTATTGTTTTGAATTAATGATAGTCCTCTTAGAGATCTATAGCACACCATGAGGCTAGCCAAATGAGGGTATGCATCATTTGAGTGTAGTTTTCAATTGTTATATATCTGTAGTTGGTAAAAAAAAATTCTACAAAGCAGATTTGCAAAGTTGTTAAAGTAACATCCCATTCCGTCTCACTGTGGTTAACTTCCCGTTTCTCCACGCAGTCTCGCGTAGCCAGACCCAACACGAGAGATGAGTTTGGAGAGAGACTATGAGCACCACTGACAATGCAGGAGATCTTGATATGCATTCAATGACTTCAACAGGCAAAGCAACTCAGGAAGACCTGGAGAGTGTCGGTTGGGATTATTTGTTTACTGCTGATACTCACCACTCCACAGTCCATGGTGATATTTCTTCTGAACATCATCCACTGAAGTCTTACTCCAAGTTCAATGCCAATGAAGTCCAGGACAAAGGTTGCTGGGAGCGTGGTCTAGCCCAGGAGAGGAGAAAGAAAAAGTGTGCCCAAAAAGTAGTGCACAACAACCCGGCCTGGAAAATGTCAACTGAAGGAGTTTCTCGCACTAACTTTGAGAATGGTTGTCATGGTGGCTGGTTCACACCTAATGAAGCTTCTATTCCATGTGATATGACATCTACACTTCTTCCGCCTCCTCATTGGATGCTTTCTGAACACACACCTCCCCAGGATCTTTCTATCATTTTCTTCACATCCCATACTGAAGAAATAAAGCACGAGAACCTTGATGTGGGTGAGCTTGTGGGCAAAGTAATAGAAGATGTGAACACTAGCAACACCGACCTCAACCATCAGCCATTCTCATCATCAACAGATGAAGTATCTTCTGACAGATATGAGGAAGCAGAATACTATGCTGCAGCCTCCAACATGGAGCAGTATGCAGAAAGTGCAAGTTTGCCTCTCAAAGCTTCTACAGACTCAAATTTGAAGTACCGGGGCTTCACATCTGCGAATGATGCTAATTGTCAAAAAGAAGACAAACAGAATGTGGAACAAGTCTTGAGACATGACATGGAGCTTGACAAATGCTCACAAAATTGGTGGAATATGCAGACCGAAGTTCAAACAGGGTTCAAAGATCAGCAATACATGTTGGATATTGATGAACCCATAAGAGCTCCCTACAGTTACAGCAACATAGAGAAAGGACTGGTGGGAAATGAGGATGAAAGTGCCAATGGTGAAGATAAATTTGGCAATTATGCTAAGACTATCACTCAGAGTGGAAGATTAAATGATGATGAAAGGAATGTGGACATGGCAACGCAAGACGAGAAGAAAACTGACAGGGTGGACCAGGACAAGGACACAAACAACTAGAGTGAGGCAGAGGAAACAGATGAGGATATGGAAACAGTCCATGATGAGTGTGATGGGGACAGAAGAACAGATGAGGACTAAGGGACAGATGATTAAGATGGAAGAGAAGATGTGGATGACAATGTAGTAGGTGACAAATTTGAGGACACTGATGAGGCCGTTGATGAAGAAGAATTAGATGATAGTGATGAGGATTTTGATACTGAATCTGAAGAGGATGAAGAATTTGACATTGACTCTGATTCTGGTTCAGAATATAAAGTTGGAGAAGTAGATGTGGATTCGGATGCAAGCTCATCTCACAGTGATTCTTTTTTCTCAGGTCAAGCCATCACACGCTCCAATGGATGCAAGGACATTCGAGTCTTTGCACATTTGACCAGTGCAAGTTCAAGTCTAGCAGCTAATGTAGAGAGGAAAGACAATTCTGTTGAGCAATGTGCAAATGCCATCACTGATGCATATGAAGCTCCTTGCACTAACCTAGCGGAGGATGAGTGCCTAGCATAAAACAGAAACAAAGACAGCATCGTAAGTTCTACCAATTTTTTTGACAGACTTCATCAGGATGAGCGTGACTCCAGTAAGACCGGTCTCAATCCACATGAGGAAGACTTGGAATATAACCCTCGATACTCATTCCAGATTCTGAAGTGGATGGGATCAATTCTGGTGGGACACACACCCAAACAGTTCCCAAGGTTGGTTACTGAACAATATTTATCCTTCTCTCTTATCATTCTCTGTTTCAATTTAGATACAAAGAAAGAAGAAATGGTTGGCAAGGCTCAGGAATGCCAAGCGAAGATTTTCAGCACCTGTCAAGTGTCTAATGTGCTGTGTAGTACCATGAAACCAAGAATATACTGTGCAAATATTAATTTCTGTAACATGATCATTGTTCATTAAGTTTGCATAGTCTTGAAACTGACTATCTTTAAAACTTTTGCTATTGTGACTCCCTCTAAGGCATATGCAGAGACCTGAAGTTATATATTAGTTTTGGCATATTAGAATTGACCACGTCTACCCTGGTATGGACAGAACTGAACTGAACATACGCTACCATCACACACTCAATAATCACACGCATATACACATCTTATGTATTATTTCGTCATGTCATAGCCGCGAGCCAACTGCATTGTCTGGCTACGCATTCTTATGATTACTCAGTGCTCTTAAATTATTCTTTGTGTATTGTTCACATTTATCTGAGTGTCATTATTGTAAAATATATACGGACACAAGAAGCACTCTGGTCCTTCGAATAACGAAACTACAGATAACTAAGACCATTCCAACAGCTGTGTTAGCCGACTGTGGAGAGGTAGTTCGTGAAAGCCATCCTTGCCTCCTTCAAGAGTAACTTTTGGCATAATTATTTACATATAAATAATAGCTGCAGATAACAATAGCTATAGCTAATGTTGAATAGGGATGAATTGTATTTCACTTGGTAGTTACCTATATAATGTAATCAAAATGTGAAGTAGCTATGGATAGATTAAGTGCATTAGCATTATTCACATAAACTATGAAACTGACTTAAATAATAGACTCCATTTTTAAAGAAATATCCACTTGGGTGTTGTAAAATAATCCCCCTCTTAAAATATAATTCCTGTTTACACCCCTGTCCTTTCCTAGATTTTTACACTGCCTTTACAAATTCTAAGTCCATTGATTCAGCATTATATCGAAGGATATTTCTGCCCTGATGTTCTTTAGAACTGACCTCAAAGGTCCGCATATCTTCACGATATATGTATAGAGCCACAACTGGAATTAACATCATACTCCACACAGTTTACTTTCCAACTTCTATTCTGGTAATTATTTTTTTGGTAATTTTTCCTAAAATGGTTCAAAGTGTTCTGCTTGACTGAAGAATTGTTTTACATTTAAATTCTTAAGGATAGTTTTCAATGTTGTTAGCCACTGAGGCATTTATTTTGACAATAGATGTCCAAATGTTGCTTAACCGCTTCCAACAAGAGAGCTAGCGCTTCGTCTGTGAAGACTTTGGAATGTGTTTGTGAATCCATTAATATGCTCTGTGTGTTAGACCTTTGACAATGCCAGCCTCAATCTGGTACTGGTGATGTGATTTTTTAGTTGAGTTGGTCACTGGTAGTAAATAAAAATTTTATGTCAGCTTAAATTTTTATAACTCCCAACCAAAACTAGCCCAAACAGTAGTTGCTTTAAGTTAATGAGTGTAGGACAAATCTATTATTCTTATGATACTCACTAAACAGATAAAACATACCTTCCAAATTTCTGCTGAGTGAAATATTTTTTTTGTCTGGCTGTGTGACTCATAAAAGCATGTAGAGCAAAAATAAAGACTTGAACTAGACACTGTAGACAATGAATCATAGCTATTCTACATAGCACACAGCATCGCTCATATTCCTCTGGCATGGCTTCCCACACCAACTCCTCATATCTCAGGTCTATCTGATTCCATCCTTGAATTGACTGCTTCTTGATTTGATGGAAAGATGATATTAATCACAAGCAAGTGTAATCCTCCACCTCTGCTACAACTGTAAACCACAGGATGGATCTCTCCTGGGAGTCACAGGCTATCTGTTAGCTAACTATATTCATACGTTTGTGGGTACATATTTGGGTTTTACTTCATGTAGTCATTGCTGACTCAGTGGTTTCAAAATGGCTTCCTCCCAAGGCTACAAGTGTGAGTTTATAGACACAGTATCAGAAGACTTCCTCTGTACAAAGTGTAACCTAGTGACTAGGAGACTGACTCTGACTAGCTGCTGTGGAGAGAGTTTCTGTCAGACCTGCATAGTTGACACTCAGGAACAAGGACAACCTTGTCCTGTATGTGGAGAGAAAGAATTTACTTTTTTCCAGCATGTCAAGAACCAAAAGAGAATCAACAATCTTCAGGTTCACTGCATCATGAAGGAGAGGGGGTGTGTCTGGTCTGGGACACTGGACCAGTTAGACACTCACTTGGACCCTCACCTGGACAACTGCCAGTATGTGGACACCAAGTGTCCCCTCAACTGCCTACAGACCATCCCCAAGAACAAGGTGGACCAGCATGTGGCTCAAGAGTGCACTAAGAGACCTCATGTCTGCCAGCACTGCGGCTTCAAAGCCACCTACGAGGAGGTAGTAGACACACACATGCCAAAGTGCAAGTATGTCCCCTTGCAGTGTCGCAATTTGTGTGGGGTGAGTTGTGAGCGTGAAGTGATGGAAGATCACATGAAGATATGTCGTCTGGAAGAGGTAGAGTGTGAGTTCAGCAGTGTGGGATGTGATGATCGGTTCATTAGAGAGGACCAGGACGAACACACCAGACAGAACAGCCAGAAACACCTCACATTGACAACTTCTTTAGTTGTAAATATAAAAAATGATTTTCAAAGAAAAATGGAAAAGCAAGAGCACAAAATACAAGAACAAGAGAGGGTGCTTAAGGAACAAGAGAAAAGGTTAGAGCAACAAGAGAATACATTAGGGGAACAATTGAAAAAACTCGAAGAGAAAGATAAGGAAATTACTGAACTCAAATTTTCATTGCAAGAAAATCAACAGCGGGTTTCTGACTTGTTCAATATGATAATTCCGAGTAGGAAATTTGAAATGAAGAATTTCAGCTTAGAAAAAGCAAAGAACAAACTTAATGACTGGATGAGTCCAGCTATGTACACACATCTGTGTGGCTACAAGTTCTGCATAGGAGTGGATGCTAATAGGATCATTTATGGTATTTCATATGTTACAATTAGTGTTTGGTCTATACCTGGAGAGTTTGATGAACACTTAAAATGGCCGGTAAATTTGAAGTTGAAGATAGAACTTATCAACCAACAGGGAGGAAAGAATGCTATATATAAACCCTCTTCTCTAGATCTGAGAAAAACTAACAACAAGTGTTGTTTTGGTTCGTACTGTTTAGTAGAAAATCGCAAAATACAAGATTTCTTAGCTAATGATACACTTCACTTTTATGTTTCTAAAATAGAAGTTTTAACATAATTGTGTGTATCTAGAATGTTATTGTAAAAAGTTCAGAAATCTAATTAAAGTATTTAAGAGTCAAGAGTGGACAGGGAAATAAGGGAAGCATTACTATATGAGATGGAGAAGAATTGTTACCCAGCAATATGTGGATGGATGCACTGACTCTCATTAGAAATTAATGAAGTCCACATTTATCTGCACAAGTCAGAGTCTTGAAGAACATAAAACCAATACAT
>WLWD01001088.1_pt1 | contig 61015 bp, 30 predicted proteins | sample 6712731 | NCBI WGS metagenome assembly WLWD01 (sample SAMN12718690, study PRJNA576275) | sponge metagenome | isolation source: marine sponge | host: Mycale hentscheli | place: New Zealand: South Island, Marlborough, Capsize Point | collected 2014-11-01 | reverse complement strand
TAATCATGTTGAGTAATGTATTAGTACTCCTGATAACAAGTACATAGTCATTAGATGCAGTGGCGGATCTAGGGACTTTACAAGGGGGTTCTTTTTTTTTAAGTAATAACCATGCCCACCTAATAATTTGAATAGTGCTAATTAAAGATTTAACTATAGCGTAATTGTAATAAAAGCTACACTGTCAAAATTAAATAAATAGCTTTCGGAAAACAATACACAAAGAAATGATCTCAAAAGAAAAATATTGGATTTGCTACAGTTGAATTCTGTGATTATTAGCTACTTTGAACTTATCTACAATGTCATCTGATCTAATTGAAAGTCCTTGTGTACACTCATTAATACTAGAGCTGATAGCCTCTCCTGACCCATGGAACTCCTTAAACTTGTTTTTACCCTTTCCAGGGTGCTATTTGCCCTCTCATTTTCACATGAGGTGACTGGTAATGTGCAAGCAATCCTTAATAAAGTATATATATTAGAATAACTCTGCATCACACTGTTGAATTGTCTTTCGCAAACAATATGGGAGATAAGTTTGGTGAAGTCACTTGATTTTCCATCTTAATAATTCAGAGTCTACTGCAGATGGATTTGGCAGGTCATCATGATAAAACTTGATCACTTCATTCAAATTTAGTGTAGAGTCTTTGCAAGAAAAGATGGAACCAAATACAAGAGTTCGGAAGCCAGTATTTGTTGCTGTCCAAATCGCTCCTGCATTTCCACAATTAAGTGATCAAGCTAAGGCGTGCAATTGTTCTTCTGAAGTAGTCTTCAGCTGAACTGTATTGTACAAGTGTCACGGCCCAATTGACGACCAACTATTCTAGGGACTTGTGATTCTACACCAATACTGCCAGCTTGGGATTTAGCTTGCTTATACCACAAATGAAGTAATCCTTCATTTTCTCGTATCAACTTCAAATCTTCAATTACATCTTTAATCTTTGAGTATGCATAAACCACATCATTTGTTCTGTACCGTAGTTTAATATTCATAGAATATAACTAGCGAGTCCTGCATAAATCTTTAACTTTCATAGATTTGGTTTGCTAGTCTACTACTAACTCCAAAAAGGTTCGTCTTTTAAGACTATTTTTAAAGAAAAACGAAGACTCAGTACAGTACCACTCATATTTCGTATGGATCGTAAATAACACGCTTGGACTATGCACAGATTAAGTATGTGAGAATTGCAGTGAACATACAATGCTTTATTGTTTTCTTTACTTAATATTCCTTGAATACCATGTCTAGCTGACATATTCGAGGCCCCATTATAACCCTGGCAGTTTGCATTCTGCATACTTTTCAACTGACCCGAAGGCTCCAGGACAGCCCCAGATTTATTACTTAGCCACAGTTCCTCAACGAATTGTATTCTTTCGTTTGTCCTGGAATATTGATGAACTTCATTATGACTGATCTGTAAAGGGGTTACTTCACTAATCCACCAATAGTGGTTGGTGACATCTCTCACATGTAATGCCTCCACTTTTCTAAAAACTAGCTGTAAAATTCACAAACTAGAGTTTTAGATTCAATTTGAAGTGAAGTTGTTACTGCATAATTTCAATCAGTAGTCAACCACTACCTATCGTCACAGTTTGTTACATTATATTTGTTTCTCCACTATTATAGTAAGTTCTATTGAATACTGGCAAATGCTACTACCACTCACTGGAGTGAATACATACTGTTCTAATTTTTAACTAAATGTTATCATCAATTTCTATATCTATGCTGCAATTGACGTGATTTGAGTGTGATGGACTGTATAGCGTAGTGTCCCTGAACAACAGTTTGAAAGTTTGTGACTTACTTGCTCATCATTACACTTAAGTCATGCATTATAATTACACATTATAGGGTGCTTAGCAGAACAAGCATATTAAATACCTGAATTTAAGCCCATAGCCATGTCTATTTCACTCAATCATTTTCTTGCTAAGTCTGTTTACATAAGTGATAAATTTTAGACTTAAGTTTTGATACCAGAAATATTATTTAGTCATGACAGAATGTGTAGACAATGTTAAGGTTTAACAGGAGTGTCAAGGCTCCACAACTAAGCTATTTAAACACCCTTTAAAGTGATTATGAACATTCTTCTAATCTTAGCCTAAATAATACCCATATTACAATAAGTGTAATCCCTGTAGACTGTACTATATTACCTTGCATAGTCAGAGTTTCAGACACAGTTGGTACACTCAGATATGTGCCAGTAGTAGCTCTCACACGAATAGTAACAGTAGAAGTATTAACAGTCTCAGTTGTGTAAGTAGTTCCAGTCACTTCAGTACCACCAGTATTGACATTCATAGAGTTTATATACACACGATATGTAGCTCCATAGAAACCAGCTGGAGGAGTCCAGGTGGCCTTTACTCTCCTATTGCTAATCTGTCTCAGTATAATATTAGTAGGACGATCTAGTTCTGTACCATATGATTAACCCAACATTAAATTATACACATAGCAACAAACCACAATAATTCAGTCACTTGTTCATTAAAACATTGTGTGCTCTGGTTTCAGTGCACATTAAAAAAAACTTAGCTGAAACTAATTCATATACTGCCATGAGTTTATACTATTGTTTTACTCAAAAGAATCATAAAATGTTTTTCTAATGAAATTTTTCATAAATATTAGCTATATTATTTATAACTTGCAAGAAAGGTTTCTAGTCATTTTATATATTTCTTATTTGTTTGCTTTTCAGATGATTTTTCCCCCGCTTTTTTAAGTATTAGCTACTAAATTAAAAAACTATATGAAATTAATATATAGTTAATTTACTGTTCCTACTATTTAATGCTTTCATTTTATTAATGTATTATTTTCTATTGGCATAAAACATTGACATTATACATAGCTAATTAATTTTAAATACTTTTAAAATTAACTAGATATCGGAGAACTTCTCTCTGGCACAAGTCTGACTATTACTTCAGCAAGCATGCACAAGAGGGTTATTGTACTTACACGAAAAAACCAGAACAAATTACGCTCACAAACACACTTAGAATTTTAATCAATACTGAGGGTGTGCATGATGGGTTGTTGTTGTTGTTTTTTTATTATTTTTGCTTTCATCAATCACTGAGAAAACACAAAAGGTTCCACCTAAAATGCTCTAGTATTTGATGCGTAGCAATGTTATTATAAATCATGGTCTATGTGGTTAAATTTATGCTACCACCTAAACTACTTCACTGACACCCGCATTTACTCAATCTGCAGAATGTGACAATAAATAACATAGAGCAACATTTGTGGCTGAAACTAATACAATCCATTGCCATCATATGTTGCCAGAGGTAATGCAAGTAGCTTCAAAGTGGGTAGAGGGAGGGATGGGGGAGGAGGGCACCATGTGTACCACATGCCAAGTTACTCTCATAAAAACATTTTCAAAGAAAAAATATTTTTTTGCATTGACTGAGCTAACTAAATGTTTATAAATAGATGATGTAAAAGCTCAAAATTGATTTAATTCTGTTAAATTGTTCCAAAATAATTCTGTTCCATTCTATAATATCCTTAGCAATGTCTGTGGTGGGACTGAGACATTCAATGAAAAGTGATGAATAGTTTTGCTAATTAGGTGTTGAATACATGAATGCATGTTTGTGTGTTCCATTCTCTGTAGACAGTTCTACTAAATAATTAGTGTAATGTCTCTATGACTGGTGGTGTGGTTATACCACTATGTACATTAGTTCAAAGTTGTCTGCTTTGTCAGTGTTGAATAAGCATAATCATGGAATACTGAACATTCATCAACACAGCATGAAGATCACTAAGAAGCCAGGACAACTGACAACTGATGTGCCATAATGCCTGCTGTAAATACCAATGTATGGGGTAAGCAGCTTATTGTTATTGTTTTCGTTTTCAAATTGTATCAGCCAATCAATACCCATTACATTTACAATGTGCTGTGTGACTGCCTGTGCCCTTATAAGCAACAAATCTGGGGGAGTTAGTGCTGCCTACACACACACACACACACCGCCACCCCCCCCCCCCCCCAACCACCTTCCATCACTTCTGATTGCTAAACAGTTACTATTGAAATGTTATTTTGTGCTTGTGCTACTACCTATTGATTTGAGCTATTCAAATACCTAATCTGATGACATTACTTAATATTCACTACACCTTCAATTATGAATACTGGTGATTCCAATGGAGTTGGTGTATTAGCATTACTAACAGTGTATGTGTAAGTTCCAGGTAGACGTCCTGTCACTAGTAGAGAAACTCTATACATGAGACTCTCACATGGTCCAGCACCTACAATAGTCTCTCTTCCTCCACCATAAAATGAACCACCACCAGCTAGTCTTGTATTTCTATCAACAATAACATTATTCCTTCTCCAAGTCACTGATGTAGGTCGACCTCCTGTAGTTATTCCTTCTATAACTAACAATAGGTTATCACGATCAGCTAATTCTGAAGGTGAATCTGCATCTAGTTGTATAGTAGCACTAGTGATAGCACCTAAATATATTAATATTATTATAAATTACATACATAAATATTAGACAGTATTAACTCACATTGTCCATATGTAGTTGTTATAATTGAAGAAAAAACAGTACAAATAAGGACAATCATTTTAAACAGTTAGTATGCTGGTTAGCAAAGTTCCATATACTTTTTTAATGAGTAACTCTCTCAACTAAAGTATAAATACTTGTATGCTTGACTTGTACACTTGTTGTTTTTTATAAAAGTCTACTAGAAAACTACTATAAACATTTCAAGCATACACGGTATATGGCCACCTGTTTGCTTGCCAGATGTTGCAGTGCCTATCAAAGCAGGGCTGGAATTTTTAAGGGAAAAACAATTTTCATACTATTTTGAAATAGTTATATAAACTCACTCACTCACTCATGCATACATACACACACACAAAATGCACAAGAGTATAAAAATAGTGTACTTCAAATGTCAAGTTAAGCATTTATGTACCATTAAATGATCACAAATTAATCAGTAATACAAGCTAAAAATGTGCAAATGTAATCAATTTACTGAATGATTCAATTAGAAAACTAGCAATAAAACACATTTGTACTATTTAACCTTAAATTAAATACCATGATTTGACTTTGCTCATTTACAAAACATATATGTTATTGACAAAAAGTTATTAACCTTTCAGCCCAACTATTTAAAGTTCATACCTCCTTTCCTTTTGTCCATTTTACTCAATAATCTGTAGGTGTGAAATAATAGAATTTCATCCATTTAAACAGGTAAACTTAACCAGACATGTTAATTTCCTGATTGATATTTCATCAAGAAGTTGAATAGTATGTTTAAGTTTTATGTTGGTTGTTAAAACAGAGAACAACTGTTATATCTGTGTGTGTTTCTGATAATTTTTGTAAACTCTTTTATTTACTAATAATTTGTATGACACTACCTGACTTCAACTGTTTGCCTGCCAGATGTTGTTGAGTCTTGACAAACTAGACTGTTATTCTTACAAAACATACACTTTGCTTGAGAAACAGAGGCTCATAAGCATACAAGATTTTCTGTACACATACATGCATGCTTGTAATTGTTGATGTTGTTTTCAGTCGTTTTCAACAATTTTTGAAGTCTAAACCTCAGGCCCATAGCCAGAATTTTTAAAGTGTTTTAATTTATGTTGATGCAAATGCCTGTAAATAGGACTACATGAAGAGAATGTCTCTTTGATGTAAATGAAATTCAACTCTATGATTTTTTTTTACTCCTAGCTTCTAGCTGCACAAGTTCTTCGAGCTATCTAATGTGAAAATAAAGCCAAATCAAAGCAGCATGTTTTGAATTGTATAAAAACAACACTTAATTGTAGCTAAGCCTATAGTATAAGTTAATTATGCTGCAGACTGACTGACTGAGTGGCTGTATTCATCTATATTGAACATACTGAAAGGAAATGTGAACTGAAATAAATGGTATCAAAAGTCCTGTGTTGCTAATTAATTCAATGCAACTTATCTTTAATAGATATATTTAATATAAATGTTCTGGAACACTAAGCAGTGGCCATCATCAGTATAAAGTGATTAAAAGCCAGATGGCAACAAAGAAATACCATTTTTTTAAAACCTTATGACAGATAGAATGAGTCTTAGGTGTTGTGAAAGTCGTCAGTTCATATCTCATGAGGAAAAGTTATTATCGGCTTTAAGAGTAGATCTGCAACCAGAAACAACTCAAAGGTCAAGGCAATATCCCTAGCAAAAATTTGTGTCGTGATTTTGTCGTGATTTATTGTCTAGATCTTGACAAAATATTAATGCAAGAAGCATGCCTGATTTTACACTCAAGATCTTACGTGATCTTTCCAATAATCTTGCATGATATTTGTCAAGATCTTGAATGATTTTGTTTACAATGTTACTTAGCATGATTTTGGTCGATGTTGTATTATTATACATGACCACCTTAGTCTGCATGCCTATGTGGTTACCTCAATGCAATTTTTTTTTTCAAATACATCAGTGTCTCATCTTTTAATATACATCTGTAATATGAATAATCAACAGGACAAAACTTCATAGAATAAAACAGGGTTAGTCAACAAATTTGCTTTCAGCTGCTAGACTATAGTACAGTCATTTTAGCCAGTATTTGGGGTCAACCTCACACTAATTGCAACAAAAGCAAACTCAGCAGATATTGATTCCTTATTATGTCCCTAATAACAGAAAAAAGTTCTAAGGAATCCTCCTGGGGGAACAGTGTGAAAATCACAAAAATATATAGCCGCTTAATAGCTCGTTTAAGGTTTGTAGTTTTGTGGAATATCTAACTTATTACAGTAACTAGCTATGTCTTAAGTTAACATCATATCATTAACAAGCTCTTTAAATGAGCTATATTTTGGTACCAAATCATTTCTCTTAGACTATATATGAATTGTTGGAGTCATTCAATGATGCACTATGAAATCTACCATTGTTTTTCCTACTTTATTGTGTCAATGCCATTTTAGACAAAATTTGGGGTCAAGCTCATACTGAAGAAAGCAAACTGAACTTATTTTATTTTAATGATATGTCCTCACTAACAAACAAAGTCCTAAGGAATTCTTTGGGGGGAAGGTCTTAATAACCCCCTCCCACCTCCCCCCAATTTGACATCCACTTCTTTGCCACCTTTTGTGTTAGATATTTTTTATATCTGATTCAATTTATTTATATATATATCAAATTCAGTTATTTTTTATGCCAAACTTAATAGACCAATGGAAAGCTCTTTGCATTAATTATCTCTTAAATAAAAAACAGCAACAAAACAACAAAAACAAAAACGATGCCACAACAAACTGCTGCACACCCAACCCAAGCTGTAGTGGTGCTAGTAAGACCTTGGGTCTAGCTGCTTGCACTATAGCTAGTCCAATTGAAGCTACCTTTATTCTGTCCAGGAAAAAGCCCTTTCAATAATTCTTTCAGAGTGTCTGGAAGAAATTCAATACCAGCCTCTTGTGATCTTAGGTCATCACAAGATGGGTAGACGTCATGAGTCATTGTGATAGATTTGATGTCTTCCTTGATGAGTCTTGCAGCATCCTGCAAGTTTCATCTTTTCTTCAGTTGTGTTTTTTTCCTGCTGCAGTTGCTTGTAGTATTCATGAAGCATTGCTCTTGCTGTTGTTCTGAAGGTAGCCACATTTGATTTGCCATTAATTTCAATCAAGATTATTTTCTCACCAAAGTGTTCTTGTAGCCTCTTCTTCATGTGGGTGTAGCCATATGAGCAGTGTTTGCGAGCTTCTGTTCCATGAGATCTATGAGGTGATCAATGGTGATTTGTTCATCATCATTTTCTTCCAGATATTGTGCAACCTGCAAGAATGCTACTGCCCTCTCATCAACTTGAGGCCGGCCAGGCTTTGGTCTCTTAGAGTCTTCAGTGCTTGCCGACTGATGAGCCATTGGCTTTTGCTTTCCTGTACGAAAATTGACACTACAAGTCTGATGATAAACTGCATCTGCTGCATGTAGGTCATGTACATACAAAATGTGTGCTTCACAATATCAGACCAACTATCAGCTCGTTCACTGCATATTGCCAGGAGAGTGTCCTTTAATCCAATGGGCTTCACTTGCAGGACATCGTACTTCTTCCTCTTCCTCCCCAATTTGGCTGGTCTGCCACAGAAGAAACAATCAGTTGCAAAAGAAAACCCCCTCCTCAGATGATCTAAGAACAAGTCTGTCACTGCTAGTACTTAATTTTGACTGCTCATGCTTGATGTCTTTGGCAATCTGATCAGGCTTACAGTAATTACGGCGGCAGTCCTGGTGTACCTTTTCACCAGGTACAGTGTGAATGCTGCCTTTCCTGGCTTGGTTGATAGCTAGACTACCCTTTTCTCCAAGAGTTGATGCAGATGAGTCTACAGGATGTGTGCAAATAGCGCAACATTCAGACACCTCCATGGCTGAAAAATATAAATCAACCACTGAACGACTGCGAGTAAACAAAAAATAAGCAACATACCTCCTATAGCTTGATTCAATATGTAGTAGATCCAAAAGAGCCAGTAAGCTCTAAATAGAGCCTATTGAGTAACATGCATGCATGTGCTTGCAAAAGTAGCACCTTTACAGCTATTAACCTCTAGCATGCATAGTCAGCTCCAAGGAATTTATACCAAAATATTAATATTATGTGTTGGGTCACAATATACCTGTTGTTGGTTGCCTGGAGCCAGTGTTGCTTCCCCATTAAGAAAGCTTTCTAATTTATAATGGCATATAAAGATTGAAGAAGAGTAGTAACCTCAGCTGAGATTTAAAAGAGATACCTCAAACAGTAGTGACAGAGCAAAAAAGAGTGTCAAAATTTGTTTACATGACCTTACCCCCAAAGGATTTCTTAGGACTTTATGTTTATGTTAGTGAGGACATTATTAATAACATGAAAAAATAAGTTCAGTTTGCTTTCTTTAGTATGAGCTTGACCCAAAATTTTGTCTAAAATGGCATTGACCCAATAAAGTTTCATAGTGCATCATTCAATGATTCCAACAATTAATTTATATAATTGTCTAAGTGAAATAATTTTGTTAAGACATAGTTACTGTAATAAGTGAGATATGACCCATATTCCACAAAACCGCAAACCTTAAATGAGCTATTAAGCGGTTATATATTTTTGTGATTTTCACACTGTTCCCCCAGGAGGAATCCTTAGGACTTTTTTCTGTTATTAGGGAAATAATAAGGAATCAATATCTGTTGAGTTTGCTTTTGTTGCAATTAGTGTGAGGTCATTTCAAAAAATGCTTGTACTAATATGAAATGAAATGTCTGAATGATAATTTCTGATCTGCTACTAAAATAAACACGTGTATGTTTATCTGCAATTTTAGCTATGTATTGTGTAACACAATCCCTTTCCTATCTGAGATAGATATCCCATTCTTTGCATCCACCATGGGTGCTCCCAGCGTACTGTTTGAAGAAAGTTCTGATGCTGAGTGCTGCAAGTAACATTCAGCACATATGTGACAGGGTCTGGGAAAAGCTACAAATTTGGTCAAATTTTTTTTTTGTTTACTTCAGTAAACTATAGTATAGTAAATTACGTACATGCTGGTACCCTACATACTGTACAATGTATTTGTTCTCCTAAATACAAAGCTTTGAATGTGGAGTTATTTTAACCCATATTCAAGAAAATGTGTCTCAAAACATTCATTTCCTGTTTTACTTCAATTGCTAAATTATGCATTCATAATAGCCCAGATGTGAAACAGATAAGAATTATGATAAGGAAAAAAAGAATGTTCTATAATTTGACCTACTCACATTTTTGCCTGAACTGCAAAACTTTGTACTTAGCGAATTTGCACATTTTCCCAGAGCCTGCCACAAATGCTAACACCACTGTGGCATTGGGATCACTTTTTTTACAAGATTGGTCACATAATTGTAATTCTGGAATAAGAAATGGTTTCTTTTTTATGACATTGGACAGATATCATATTGCTTGTACTTCTCATGCTCATAAGAATTAGTGCAGATGTTGTTTGCTCTATCCTGGCAAAGGCAGTCGTTTTGTGTGACATGGGTTGTAGGAATCAAATAACAAGCATTTGTCTGTATGTGTTTTATCCTGAATACATTGGTTATGAAGAAACCATCTAAGTGATGTGTAACAACAGTATACAGAAAAGCTGGTATATAATCCTCTGCTACTTCAAACGTAAATTTCATTGTTTTTCGATTGTACATAGATATTCAAGAAGTGAAGGGCTAGGTTTTTCTATAATGCAGTAAAAATATTATCGACATGTTTCTTTGAGGGACATGGTGAATGAAAGCTAAATATTCTCATCAGCAACTGATACTGAAACTGGAGACCACCTCATTGCAGTTCCAAACACCTGTTCCTGTTGATAAACTTTTCCATTTTATGGTTAGAGAAGTGCAGATATAATGTTACTGGATCTTCCATTACAAAAATTAGTCAATGTAATGATGACACCGATAAAAAAATTTTTTTGTTGTCTGAGGGGACAAAGCAACTGATGTAGTATTCATGGATGATGAAGGTTTAGCTAAACAGAAAGAATAAATTCATGAGTCAAGCATGTCTGAATAATACAGGGCAAAATGTATATTTTTAACTAAGAAAAGGTGTCTATTTGTCCCCCTGGTCTTTCTCCTATGACCTAAATTTTATCTTGGCCTTAATTTCATTTTGGCCTTAATTTCAGTTTAGCCTTAACCCAATTATATGGCACTTCAGCTACAACTCAAACCTCACGCTGTTTATGACTTTACATAAAGCCAACGTGATTTGTTAGAGCCAGTTTCAAAGGTAAGTTAACCCTCAGTACGCATGCGCGATAAGGTTGTAGTAGCCGTCCTGTTTGTCTATCTGATTTTGTACCCCTATAGTCACTTCGTAATCACATGAGCAAATAATTTCAAGCTTCCTACGGTAGGTTTACTTAATACTAGGTAGTTAACGGAGTGCTGGAGTCGCGATTGGTACTGGTCAGTGTCTCTGGCCTGTTTATCTTCTTCTCTATTAAAGACAGCGTTTACGTGTACCGTTTTAATTGCTCGAGCTATGTTGATATTAGAATAGTAGCCAATAAATTATTCGTTTGGTCTGGGGTAATTTTGTAATAGCTAGCTAGCTTATAGCAACGCTGAGAGTTCGTACCTTTGGTGCTTCATTTACTTTTGTAATCGTGTAATAGTGGTTGTTTTAATCGCACTGTGCGATCAATAGCGTATCATAAGCAACTAGCGTGCTACCCAATCTTCGCAGATTTTACTTGGAGTATTATCTGCAGAGTCTGTATTCTTACTGCGATATTTAGTGGCGAGAATATGGCTAGTTAGGTTGCGAAATCAACTGTAATGATGAAGATCGTGTTGATTTTAACGCTCAATGCACTGAGCGTACTCAGTTATGATATGTATTGCTGTAATTTGGATTGTTCAAGTAAGACTAAACTGAAAAATTGAGGTATATATTGTGCATCATTTAGTTGTTGTTTTTTGGGGTTTTTTTTCTTTTGCTATAATTATCAAACATGAGTATATTTCCCTATATGAAAATGCCATATAGTCAGCAGTCTTGTTTGGAGAGCGCAGAGCTTTCGGGGAAATTGGGAAGGTCTGGTATGGCACGTATGTTTCTCTGACATTCGCTAGGCTAGTAGTGTGCTTGAACTAATGGCAAGCAATCTGGCCTGGCTGAAAACGAGCAGAAGTAATGCCACATAAAGATGGCTGTACAGCCAGTTCATATCTCAATGGGTTATGAGCATCGCATCTCATAGTTTTAAGAGTGGCCACACCTCTAGCAAGGCACATAAATTGTAACAAACTGCTAGAATTGTTCTCTTCAGTCATGGAAGAAATTTTAAACAGTTAATATTTGTTAGCTCAATGCTTGTTTTAATTTTTTTTTTAGCTATTCCTTAACTAAGCAGTAGCTGTGACTAATAACACTAGTACCACTGGTGGATATATCAACACAAGACATTCATTGTATTTTCCTCGTGACTTGACTACTCTACAATAGAGTTTTCACGTAAGAAAAATACTGTTGCGTGGAGCGTATAGTTATGACAAACAGGTCATCCTCACAAAATCGAATAGAAAATGAACTCCGCTAAGTTTGTAAAACATAAATGCGAAAGCGCCTCCTCTTCTTTCTCTTATAGCTAGCTTTTTTCAGTCTTTTTGTGGCATTATTTGATTTTTTTCTCTCTACTTCTTGCGTCCGCGCTAATGTTTACGTTAAACATCTCCGGTGGCATTTAGAAATCGAGTAAATCTAGCTTTGTTTTCGTTCACGTTTTAGCCGTTGCTATGTGTTCTAAAAAGTTTCGAGATTATTGCAAATCTGCACGCATATCTTGGGCTTCGCCCTCGACTAGCGTCCTCGCCACGCTCGGACGCCACAGCTTGAGGCCTTTGATTTCTAAGCGCAGCAGATTCACGATATCCTAATCGAACTTATGTATAAGTTACAACAACATGTATAGGTAGTAAGGGATTATGCAAAAGTAAAAAAAAGCAAAAAAAAAAAGCTGTAATACAAGAACTTGCCAGAAATAATAGCTCTGACAACCCCAGAAGTTAATGGTTAATAATGCTATTACTGCACAAGCCTATCAGTATGTCAGATTGATGCATCAGTGGGAGAGCTTCTTCCTTTGAAAATTGTTCAAGTGTTTTACCAACTAGCTAGATAATGCTAATTAGCTCATAATCTTGTATCTTACCTTTTCTAACAACATATTGCAGTATCTAGTAGTTCCTGGAACCCTAGAAAGCAAGACTGAGCCCTCCATTGCATGTGTATTGCCTGATAGTTACATGCTTATTGCTACAAACTGATACAATGGTTTATATATGTACACTATGATTGTGACATACTGATGCTTCTTAGCTAGCTAGCTAGTGTATTATTATTTCTGTTTTATTATCACTTCTGATAAGACTATGGGGGAGCTTCGGCCTCCTCAGCCTCCCTCGCTTTCCTCCGCCATTGTTACGGTCTTCCTAACTTCTACAGTATTCTTTGTCTCACACATAGTAACTTATTGCAGTATCAGTAGTTTCTTATTCACACAGTCTTACTGTCTTTTCAGTCTTACTGATTCTGTGAAGTCTCATAAGACAATTCAGATACATAGTAACTTGATAAAGGGAAACCAATCCTACCTTATAGTTGTAGGAATTGTGTATTTGGTTCTATAATTCCTCTCATTTAGTCAGAGCTGTTCCTATCTACTTCAAAACTTACATTGATACTGCTCGTGGAGATACTGCTGCAACATTCACTAACAAATTTTGAACTAGTTCACCTCTAACTCATCAATTAATTCCTATAACATATCCATAACCCACCTACTACTCAGACCCTAACATACATGTATCTCTAACTCATTACACTCAAGCTCATTATAACTGAACATTTCCTTTTGGTCAATTACTCTCTTCCCTCTCTACACTCAATCACATTCATACTATATCACCACACCCTTTCCTGTTCTGTTTGCTACATTAGGCAGAACCCTTTCTTTATATTCATTCCTTGCCTTAGTTAATACTAAGTGCTGTCAAGGTTCTTGAGAAATTATATTCCTAACTTAGACACATCATCTAGGGTGTGATAGCTTAGCTACAATTATTCTTTTCCAGCTGACACTTCTTTAATATGATGTGCAGGTGAGTTAATAGTTACTGGACCATCCCTCTTACTTTTGGAAAGGGTCTTCAAAAATACTCAACTGATAAGTAATATCATTATATATCATCTACTTTGAAAACAACAGAAAAACATCAGGGTGTTTCATTATTGAAGACAAAGTGTTTGGTCATCCAAATGAAAATCAAAACTCTATTAAATGATATAAAAATCAATTGCAGATTAAATATTTAAAAATGAGACCCCAAATATACCACTATACTGAGTGGGTACTACTGGTAGTGTAAGCTGGCTCTTCACCTATTATATACATGAATATGCAAATGTGTACTATGAATTTAGCTCCCATGGCTACGGGAAGGACCCTGACAAGTTTTCAGGATGACTACCCTGGATTAGTAGCATATGAAGTGGGCAGTTTGGTCACGATTTTTAGTGTAGTAAAGCAAAAAGAAATAATACTGTGGGAGGTACAAGTAAGTTTTTTTATACCGCAGTTCAATTATTTTCATGCAATGATAAATTTCTATTTTGGATCAGATGGAAGGACAAACCGGCTACATATATCCAGATGCTGTTCATATACATAAAGAGCTATGCACACCTTTACAAGTGGTGGGTTTCATACAAATACAGTTCTTATATATTTATTACTGTTGTTTTGGTTAGGAAAATGATAGAGATACCTCAGCTGATAAAAAGGAAAGTGCTCCTAAATTGAATAGCTATACAACACCTATAGAAGAGGTGGGTTCCATACAAATACAGTTCTCATAAATTTATTACATTTTGACTGTTGTTTTGGTTAGAAAAATAATAGAGATACCTCAGCTGATAAAAAGGAAAGTGCTCCTAAATTGAATAGCTATACAACACCTATAGAAGAGGTTTGGTTTTATACCAATACATTTCTCATAAATTTATTACATTTTGACTGTTGTTTTGGTTAGGAAAATGATAGAGATACCTCAGCTGATAAAAAGGAAAGTGCTCCTAAATTGAATAGCTATACAACACCTATAGAAGAGGTGGGTTCCATACAAATACAGTTCTCATAAATTTATTACATTTTGACTGTTGTTTTGGTTAGAAAAATGATAGAGATACCTCAGCTGATAAAAAGGAAAGTGCTCCTAAATTGAATATCTATACATCAGAATTGATATTTAAGAAGAAAGACTATAATAATAGTTGGTTTCATACTGGACTATTTTCACTGCAATCTGCTATTTTAAAAGGATTGGAATGGTTTGAAATTTATTTTAATTTCATTGATATCAATTTGTGCCTGACAATTGCAGTGGAGTATGTCATTGTAAGTGCAAGAAGAATTCTCATTTTGTAAACCTATTAATTTTAAACTATATTTTATATAGCATAACTACACTCAAGTGGTTTTTGGAATACTAGTTGTAGCATTGAGCTGGGTAGTAGTTTTATACAGGAACCTAAAGAGACGGAAAGATAGTGAGTACACCTTAAATAAACATTAAATTTATATATTCATTAACTAGTAACAATGTTGAATTAGTTTTGGTAGAGCTAGGAAGAATATAAAGACTACTATCCAGATATCATGTCCAAGACTATCCAGTTTGACTAATCAGCTATTACAGAGTGTTCACAGAGTTGCTGTCCTAGTAGCCTAGCTGTTGAATTAGTTGTTACACCTTTCTCTGAAAAGGTACCCAACAAGTCAAAGCATAAAATCTGCTGGAGTTGTGAGAATCCCCAGTGAAATGAGTTATTACAGACCAAATTTACTCAGTCACTACCTCAGATTATCAACCAGAATATCCAGTTAATTACAATCATATCCAAATACCTATCAATCTGGATGAATATCCAGATTACCACTTCTAGCTCTATTTTTGCATGCTAAAACAAAAAATAAAAAAGAAAGAAAATAATCATTATAATATTTTGCAGGAGAAATTGAAGAACTTGTAGAGACTGGTGCTGATGTAATATTTCAAAATGAATTGCATCAACTCAAATTCACGGAATTAGATTTTCAAATCAATAATTTGAAAGAGACAATAAACAAACTGACACTAGAAAAAGAGCAGACTGAGTTGAGGACTGCCAGTCTTAAGGTAAGTTGCATTCATTATTAATCCTAAATACTGTAGCATGAATGCTCTGCAGGATACTGAAAATACTCACCTGATGGTCATAGCACATCTACACAACAAAATACAACAACTGGAAAATCAAATGGCACTCGTTAAAAAGGAAAATGGTCGATTAAACTTTGAGAAGAAACACTGCATCACAACTATAGCTAACCAGAAATTGGACATAGAAGCATTGGAGGCTATCAAAGACCAGTTAGAAGAAGATAGATATCGACTTGAGGTACAACAGAAACAAAATGACAAACAATTGACTCAGGTAAGTAATCTACTGTATTAGTAAATAACATGTCAATCACTGGCTGTACACAGATGTCCAAAGAGTATAATAACAAAGAAGAAACTTTAATTCAAACACTAGAGGCAGAGTTGAATACCAGAAAGAATCACGATGTTAACAGGGAGGACACAATATCAGAATTAAATGCTGAACTGAAAATGCTGAAAAGCTGTATGATAGAGTTTTTTGGAATGGAAAAATTGATGATGAACCTTGAAGCTGGTGAACTTGACCCAACCCAAATGGAGAATGTGTTAGAAAGGAAAGAGCAACTGGATAAAATTGAAGATATGCTTAAAACATCAAAGGTAACTAACTATACTAGTAGAGTTTATAAAAACAATTTGGTCTAACCTTATATTTTACAAACATTTGTAGGTACAAAGAAAACTGAGTGAAGTGGAACAACATCGAGATGAACTTAAATCCTCTCTACAGAACATTGCTCTACAATTAGAATCTGCTCACTGTAAGTACCGTAAATTAATAACACTGTATTCTCATGTGCATATTTACTTTAAAACTTGAAGCTAAAAATAGATCTCTGGAAAACAATCTTCAGAAACGTGACAACGAACTTGAACTATGTAAGAAGGATTTAATGAAAGAGAAAGTTCGCTCAGAAGTCATTGAGAAGTTTTATGAAAATAGGTTGCACCCAAAAGCTTGCAGTCATTCTTGCCAATGTAAAGATATTCATAGGATAGATAGTAGTGCACATAAACAATGTCAAATTTTGAAAGATAAAGTGAATAAACTGGAAAGTGATATGACAACGATGGAACTATCTTACATAACAAAGCTGAACGCTGAAATCATACAATGCATTGATAAAAATGTAAGAAATAAAAATACCATGGCATCTAAAAATTGCTAACTAGCTACCGTTGTATGTCTTCAGACTGCTTTAGAAAAAATGGAATCTAGATACTACCTCACTGAGCAAGAATTAACAAAATGCCAAAAGAGGTACTTTATTATTGATGTCATTTTAAATGATTTAACAGTTATTAATATAATTTTCAGGATAGCAGAGCTAGAAATGCACACATACTTCGAGTATTCTGGCATTAGAGCTTACAATGAGACAAGTTCATTCCAACATATTCCACTCAATATTGGCCTACCACAAGGTACTCATTGTATTGCACTGTCCTGATTGGTAATTATGAATTAATACATTAGGTATGCCTTCCTCTAATCAACAGAGTCCTACCCCACCCCAATCTCTTTACATCAAATCTTCTCCTAATCAACTGACACCACATTCTACTTCCTATAATCAGCTACCTCCCTCTGCCATCCCAACAAGAATATCATCTGAACAACAACAACAAAGCCCTCTGGCACATACTCAACAACTTCATTCTAATGTACCACCACTCTCTCCGATATTTGAGGAGGATAATGAGGACAATTATTAATATTTTTGTGAATTCATTAAAATTAATCTTTTAAATTTAATTCAGTCAATCTATAGGCCACGTGAGTCATTATTAATCCTAGGGCCACAGTATATCCTAGCTGGATCATAGGGTATAAGAACATGAGTTATTACTTTTTGAGTAGCTATAGCCATAGACTCTTTCCAGCTACATAGTTAACCCTGGGGCCACACACAGAACATCATAATGGAAATAATCCTCTGTTGCTTTTGTACAGGTCACAACAGAAGATATACTACCTATTTGAGTATAGCCCAACAATATTCTAATAGATATATTTATGCAAGGGTTTGGCAAGTCAATTCATTTGAGCACGCTATCACATTTACACAGATTACACTGGGGTAGTCTAGAATACATTTCTGATGTTAATATGAGAACATTTTAGTTACATATTCCACAAATTTTACGTGAGAGTCAGTAAAAAACAAAGTTGTTACTTGTCATTCTTGGTAGGTGGATATCGACACATCTTACAGTAAAAAAATTAGGAGTCTATCAACTTACAACTTTAAAGATGGTATAAGTCCAGTTTTTACCTGTCCGGTTACTATGTTTTAATAGACTTTATGGTCAAAATTGTGGAACGCTTGCGAATTAAAAAGAAATTAGTGACACAGTTGATAGGCACAGAGTGTCCAGGTCCAGGTACTTGTAATTGATTATACTTAAAGCTGTTCTCACCTGGTACATGACTTCTAATGTACCCAGCATATAGTAACAATATTCAAAATGGCCATGGCAGCATCTGTTGCATATATATTCCGCTCTTAGTGAGGTTTTAAGTTCCCTTGTCCACCATAACTCCTCTATCAGACTTCTGATCTTATCATCAGTCCCAAAGCAAGGAGTTGCCATATGTCTGAGTTCACTGTTGTCGTAAACAGTTGAATTTTCCTTTTGCAGCTGCAATTATGTTGTGCTGACCAAAAAATGATTATTATTAGCAGTAAAATAGTCTTCCATGTCTTTTCTGCACTCTCTAAAACAGTTCCACTTACTCCGTTTCATGCCTGTTATCACCTGAAATTTATTGAACCCACATTCCCCACTCTCCCTATTTACTTCCTTGTTAAAGACGTTCATACACTCATGCCTTAGAAATATTATTATACTGCATATAATTATATCAATTGTGAGACTTGAAAACTTAATGATTGAATGATAAGTATTGGCATATGACCACTCTAACATATTTTGAAAACAAGTTGTCTAGCAACCTCCCATATAAAGTGTTAATCTTTGTGTACTAATAGATTTTAGTTATAACTCTGATAAAAGTGTTCAAGTCTAGAGATACTTTACAAAAAATATGATTTTAATTAAATGCGCATGTAGAATGTGTGATCGACTTATGCCCCCCTACCCTCAGGTAAACTTGACTATGCCCATGTTTGTCTATATCCACACAGCATAGCTAATTGTTATTGTTGCTGCTGTTGTATTTCTCCTGAAACTTTATTTGTAGCCTAGGTGGGAAAAAATCCAACAGCATTACAGACTGATGACAGCAAAGATGGCAATAGACACAACCTAGTATGCTAGTTAGAATTTATAACACTAGGAACAGGAAGTTATGTCAGGAGTATTGTGGCTGTATTCAAGTTTTGACATAACTACAAACATTCCTATAAATCTTTGGACTCTACAAATATGTACTAACTCAAAGTGTTACAACTGAGTTTACAAGCTGAGTTGCAAACCCTAGCAAGGACTGAAGTAGTGAAAATATCCATTATAGAATAGACTACTTGTAACACTCCTCATTAGCACTATAGTAAGAGATTCATTTCACTCTCAGACTTGATTTCACTAGCTTATGGCTCATAATAAAATAAATTCACCTGCTCGCGAATAATTGGCCACACCACACTTGACTAATGTAAGCTTACTAATAATGTATATAATATGTAGAAGATAAATAAAGTTCAATTTCATATTTATTTTGTATGATGACACCAATTAGTATTAATTCATCCAAAAAGTAAAGTTTCAATTTTTTATAGGTCTAAATTCCTTAAATTTTATTAAATACAAATAATGATATTTCTATTTAAAAATACATACTTATATGGGAAATTTACCAAGTATGTTTAGAGCTCAAAATAGTATAACTTATTGTATTCTTCATTCTATTTTAAATTTCTCAATATAAAAAAATTGTAGTATTTTGAAATTTTTCATTCAGTCATAAAATAGCAACAAGTCTGTAGATGTTGCAAATAATGAAATGGTTATTATGGACATCCTCCATTTACAAATAAAATATGCATTAAAGAAGTATTAATTAAATTAATTGTGATTTTTGAACACATAATACATCTTTAGTTTACTAGAACTAATGTTTTAATGTGCACTGTCTGAAATCAATTGTTGCTGATTTCTTAGATAGCCAATTAACTAGCAATCTCTCACTTTTCTTCATAACTAGTATATAAGTATGTGCATATGCTTGTATATGTATATACATATACATGTGTGTTATTGCTGACAAAGTATTATCAAACAAATGTTATGCTACCTGACATAGGTATTCCCTGAATTGATTGATTATATTTATTTCACCACATGAACAACAGACCATGCATGCAGCACAAACAATTATTTTACAATGATAGTAAAGTTTCTTTAGTGTTCTTCTATAAGCTAAAAATAATGTGTCTCATAATATGCAATTGTTGTTATTGTTTTGGTTTGTTAAGGACAACATTTCTTTGTTACTTCAGTTCCATTAGTAATCCAGTACAATCCTGGTTGAGTTACTCTATCACATGACGTGATAGGACAGTCTCTGAATCGCCCCACAGGATTGACGCCAAATTCAGAAACCAATAAGTGCACAACTCCTTCATATATGTCTTCCTGTACTTGATTACTATGACTACAACTGTGTAGAAGTTGTGGTAGATTCCTTCCTCTTCTCAGTGGAATGACATTTCTAAAACATGGATCTGCAAGTAAGTAGAATAACTTGTCACATTGTAGAATTCTGGTGCATATTAATACAGGGATCTTGTTTTTATTGGAATATTTTGCTGCTTAACAAACTGAAAGAGTTTAGCTCTATTCTTCTAAGCCAGTTATTTCATTTTAAAATATTTGCAATGCTCCATACTTTAGTTGCTTTCTATTCATTCACATATCTCAAAAAAAAATTACAATACCATATTATACTTAACTAATTTCGTCTTCACATTTAGCTCCTCTCACCTATTTACTTCATTTTATTGCTGTGTTTATAGCTACTGGATATTAGTATCGAATAGAGTTTCATGACCCATTTTGAATTCATGCAATATGTTCAGTTAGTAAAAAAACTAATGTGTTAGCTAGCATTTAAATATTTTTAATACATGGACTATAAATGTTACAAATGCCTACTCTTATTTTTCTTCATTCCAGAACATTATAAATCATCTTAGCATTGTGAGTCTAAAAGTTAACTCACTAAATAGCTAAAACTGAAACCTTCATGTGCATGTGTTCTGAGAGTTATTGAAGTTTATCAATTTCATCCTCCATTCTTGATAAATGTGATAGAGCTGGAGCTACCAGAACTCAACCCTAATCAGTGATAATTTACTGCTTTAGTACTAGTAACAGTTTATACTATCAACTGTTCAATATACTTTTAACTTACTATTTCCTACAGTTCTAATCAGTATGCTAGAACCAGAAAAAGGTCCATTATTGACACAGTTGACTCCAGCTACAGTGAAGGTGTACTCAGTGAAGAGCTTGAGGCCAGTAATGAGGTGAGTGGTAGCACTAGATGAAGTATTAATTTTTATGTTTCTATTAGTTCCTTCTCCATACTGAATGATGTAACTTGTGATCACTCCATTCCTGTCTAGACAATCTATCTCTGTCTATGTGAGGGTAATGTTAGTAGACATTATTACACTAGCAGTAGGTACTCCAGGACTACCAGTAGGAGCTGCAAATAATGAGTAGTTACTTTACACACAAATAATTCTCAGTGAGTTACCTGTTTCAGTTGTAGTCAGAGTAGAAGCTCCCATGCCTGTTAAGTTATGGATATTATTCCTACCAGTGACACTAACAGAGTATTGAATACCAGCCTCCAGACTATGAATAGTTACTAAGTTACTGGTAGTAGATTTTGTTCTAGTAGGGATTCCATTACAAGTAGTACCAGTCAATGTAACTGTGTACATATCTACTGATAAACTATTGGTAGGTTGAGAGAAGGACAGAGTAGCTGATGTAGAAGTCACTGATGAAGATATCATTGGTGGAAATACATCTGAAACAAAATAAAATTATGCTAGACACTAACATCCTTCTATATGTTACTACATATTCAGAAATAAATGGCATAAAAATATTTTAGAAATATACAAATTCATGCAAACAAAAACATTGAGATCAGAGAAATAGGGAAGAGGAACAGTAAATTATATTATATATATTATATATATCATAATGTTGTACTAATTTTCTCATAGCTAATTATAATCAAATTAAAAACTTTAAAAATATAACTGTATCTGTCCTGATGTTTCTTCCACCACTGCAAATATATTTGGAAAAAAGACACAAATTTAATTTACTTAAGTGGATGGTTTAGCTCTAATCATGCTGGAGTAATCTATTAGTACTTCTGATAACAATTACATAGTCATTAGATGTATTCTCTCTCTTTCACTCTTTCACAGGCTAAACAAGACAAAATTAAAAATGTTTGGCAGCAATCGAGGTTCAACCCAGGACCACTTGCATATTGCACGAGTGCTCTGCCACTGAGCTATAGCAATCAATGGGCAGTGTAATTACACTGATGGGTACTGCTTCAAATGATCCAAATAATATTACATATTTTAAACTCTTGCATGAGAACCTCACTCTTTAACTTATGCAACACACTATACAAGAACTCTGACTAAGTCATATATTTAATTTAAGTAGAAGCAGCACAATTGAAATGTTTGCATTGTCTGAACTGAAAAATACAACCAGAAATTAATTCTACTATGCAACACATTTCCTTCATAGTCGATCATTAATTATTGCAATGTATCTGGCCTCAACTTGACATCAGGAATTTATTTTGACACACCCAAGAATTTTATACTAGATACAATAAATGCGGAAAAAAATTTGTTTCAATCATTTCTCACTAAGTCTGCCTATTATAAGTTATAAATTTTAGACAAGTTTTTGCAACAGAAATATTATTTAGTCATGAAAAAATGTGGAGACAATGTTAAGGTTTAAACAGGAGTGTCAAGGCTCCACAACTTAGCCATTTAAATACACTTTAAAGTGATTATGAACATTCTGTTTCTTAGCCTAAATAATACCTGCATGTTAGAATAGGTCTAAACCCTGTAGACAGCACTATCTTACCTCGTACAGTCAGAGTTTGAGACACAGCTGGTACACTCAGATATGTGCCAGTAGTAGCTCTCACACGAATAGTAACAGTAGAACCAGTATTAAGAGTCTCAGTTGTGTAAGTAGTTCCAGTCACTTCAGTACCACCAGTATTGACATTCATAGTGTTTATATACACATGATATGTAGCTCCAGAGGCACCAGCTGGAGGAGTCCAGGTGACCTGTACTCTCCTATTACTAATCTGTCTCAATACAATATTAGTGGGAGGATCTGGATCTGTACCATATAATTGCCCCAACATTAAATTATACACATAGTAACAAAGCACAATAATTTGGTCACTTATTCATTATATTGTTTATTCTGGTTTCAGTTCCTTAAAAAAAACGCTAAAACAAAAATTAAAATACAGCCAAGAGGTTATGCTATAGTTTTACTTGAAATAATAATAAAATATTTTTCAAATGTAAATTTTTTTAATATTATTTATAACATGCAAGAAAGGTTTTAAGTCATTTTATGATTATTAGATGTGACATCTCTTGTATGTTTGCTTTTCAGATTTTCCCTTTCTTAAGTTTTAGCTACTTAATGAAAATAACTACATGTCAATATTATAAAAGTATTTCTACCATATTATGTTTTTTAATTTTATTAACATATCATTCCCTGTCACTTTAAAACATTGATATGTTAGCTAATTAATTTTAAGTACTCTCGAAGATAACTATGAACCACAGATATGAGAGAACTTCTCTCAGGCACGAGTCTCACTATTACCTTCAGCATGAATGCATGAGATAGTTATCTCACACAAAAACAAGAACAAATTACACCCACTGACACACTTATAATTTTAAACAATACTCAGGCAATGCATGATGGTTATTTTGCTTTCACCAATCACTGAGAAAGCACAGTGAGTTCCACCTAAGGAGCCCTAATTATCACAGTATTTGATGTTTAACAAGTGGTTGTAATTTCATTAGACTTATGCAGACACTTAAACTACTTCAATGGCATTCATGCTACACATTCTGAAAAATGTGACAAATGGCATGAAGCAGCATGTGTGACTGAAACTAATATAATCCATTGCCATCATGTTGTCAGAGGTGATGGAAAGTGGGTACAGGTAGGGATTGGAGAGGGGGTCACGGGAAAAATAATAATTTGCATTGACTGAGCTAACTAAGATTTTATAATTAGATGATGTACAAGCTTAATATTTTATTTTACAATTTCTTTCTCAGCCTTCTTTTGCTCATTAGATGTGTTCTCTCTCTTGTACAGGCTTTTGTTTTTTTAAACAATACAGAATTTAAAATATTTGGTCGCCAAGCGGTCCGGAGTTCGATTCCCGGTGGCGACCAAACATTTTTTAATTCTGTATTGTTAAAAAAAAAGCCTGTAAAAGAGAGGAGAGATGTCTGAATGATAATTTGTGATCTGCTATTAATCTAGTCTACTAGAAAAACTACTATAAACATCTCAAGTAATGAATTAATTCTGTTAAATTGTATGAGCTCCTCAGCAATGTCCATTAGTTCAAAGTTTCCTGCTTTGTCTTTGTGAATAAGCATCCACATGGAATACTGAACATTCATCAAGACATCAGGACCATCAATTTGTTTCTTCTTAACCCAAGAAGCCAAGACAACTGACAACTGATTTTCCACAATGACAGCTATAAACACCAATGTATAGCAGTTTATTTTATTGTTGGGCAAATTTATAGGCCAATCAATACCCATTACATTTACAACTTGCTATGTGTGTGCCCCCCTGTGTCCCCATAAGCACAAATGTGGGGGGCCAATGCCCCTTGCACCCTACCCCCGTTCAATCATTTCAATTAGCTTGCTGCTACCTATTGACTTGCTTATGCAAATACCTAATCTGATGACATTACGTAATATTCACTATAACTTGTACTGTGAATACTGGTGAAGTCACTGGAGTTGATGTATTAGCATTACTAACAGTGTATGTGTAAGTTCCAGGAAGACGTCCAGTCATAAGTAGAGAAACTCTATATATGTGACTCTCACATGATCCAGTATCTACAATAGCAGCTCCTCCTGTATCATTAAAAGAACCACCAGCTAGTCTTGTATTTCTATTAACAACCAAATTATTCCTTCTCCAAATCACTGATGTAGGTCGACCTCCTGTAGTTATTCCTTCTATAACTAACTCTAGGTTATCACGATCAGCTAATTCTGAAGGTGAATCTGCATCTAGTTGTATAGTAGCACTAGTGATAGCACCTAAATATATTATTAATATTATTATAAATTACATACATAAATATTAGACAGTATTAACTCACATTGTCCATATGTAGTTGTTATAATTGAAGAAAAAACAGTACAAAATAAGGACAATCATTTTAAACAGTTAGTATGCTGGTTAGCAAAGTTCCATATACTTTTTGATGAGTAACTCTCTCAAATAAAGTATAAGTACTTGTATGCTTGACTTGTACACTTGTTGTTTTTTATAAAAGTCTACTAGAAAACCTACTATAAACATCTCAAGTATACACACTGAGGGCATATAGCCACCTGTTTGCTTGCCAGATATTGCAATGCCTAGACAAGCAGTGCTGTTATAAAAGTAAGCTTTTCATACTATTTTGAAAATAGTTGCACCCTCACTCACTCACCTCCCACCTACCCATGGATACATACACACACATGTACACACAACACACAGAGTATAAAAAATAATGTACTTCAAACTTTAAGTTAGGCATTAATTTACCATTAAATAGATCACAAATTAATCAGTAATACAAGCTAAAAGTTGTGCAATATGTATTGGAATCATGATAATGTTAAGTGAGATGTAAAGATGATTGAGTTGAAGAGACAATACATTACATGCATATTCTCATGTAATTTACACATATACTTTTAGCTTATTGAGAGTCTGGAAAGATTCCCCTAACATTTTTCAGCGCATTAAAATTCTACTGCACAATGTGTAATCAATTTACGGAATGATTCTATTAGAACTAGCCATAAAACATATTAGAAGATTATTGTATTATTTAACCTATATAAAATCACATCCGCATGATGCCTTTGCTTTTTTCTAAAACACATGTGTTATTGACAGGAAGCTGCTAACCATTCAGCCCCAGTGTTTGTATTTCCTATCTCCTTACCTATTGTCCATTTTACTCAATAATTTGTAGGTCTGAAATAATAGTATTTTATCCATTTAAACAGGAAACTTAACCAGACTTTTTAATTTCCTGATTGAGATTTCAATAAGAATTTGAATTGTACATTTAAGTTTTAATTTTATACATGTTGGCTGTTAAAACAGAAAACAACTGTTATTGTTTTAACTTGTACTTGTATTTTTATATCTGTGTGTGTGTTTTTTATACTAAAACTCTTTTATTTACTAATAATTCGTATGACAGAACCTGACTATCAACTGTTTGCCTGCCAGATGTTGTTGTGTCTTGACAAACTAGACTGTTATTCTTACAAAACATACACTTTGCTTGAGAAACAGAGGCTCATAAGTATACAAGATTTTCTGTACACATTATGTGCATGTTTGTAATTGTTAACGTTGTTTTCAGTCATTTTCCAGCCATTTTTGAAGTCTAACCTCAGGCCCATAGCCAGCCAGAATTTTAAAGTGTAGCACTGGATAACTTAGTAGATGCCTGTAAATGGGACTACTATTATGATCTATAAATGAAATTCAACATGACTTGGTTTACTGCTAGCTTCTAGCTATACAAGTACTTCGAGCTATCTAATATGAAAATAAAGCCGGAAGTCAAAATATGTTTTGAATTGTATAATATCAACAACAGCAATTAGATGTAGCTAAGCTATAGTATAAGTTGATTATACTGCAGACTGACTGATGGGGTGGCTGTATATTCATCTATATTGACCATACTGAAAGGAGATGTGAACTGAAATAAATAAATGGTTTTAAAAGTGCTGTGTTGCTAATTATTTCAATGCAATTTTTATTTGATTTTCACTATATATATTAGATGTTCTGGAACACTGTGTAGTGGCCCTCATCAGTACAAAAATGATTAAAAGCCAGATAGCGACAAATAAATACAAACTTAACATAAAAAAAAGCCTTATGATGGATAGAATGAGCCTTAGTCGTCAGTTCATATCTCATGAGGAAAAGTTATTATCAGCTTTTAGGGCAGATATGCAACCAGAAACAACTCAAAGGTCAAGGCAATATTCCTAGCAAAATATTTTGTCGTAATTTTGCCATGATTTATCGTCTAGATCTTCACATAATATTGATGTAAAAAGTATGCCTGATTTTTGAGATCTTGCATGATCTTCCCAAGAACAATCTTGCATGATTGTTGTCCAGATCTTGAATGATTTTTTACAATGTTACTTAGCATGATTTTGGAAGATGTTGTATTATTATACATGACCACCTTAGTCTGCATGCCTATGTGGTTACCTCAATGCAATTTTTTTCAAATACATCAGTGTCTATTAAAAAAGTAGCAGCTCCACACCCACCTGGATCTTTCAATTTACATCTCAAAAGATAGATAATAAACAGGACAAAGTTTTATTGAATAAAGCAGGCTTAGGCAACCAATTGCCATTGAGGTGAAATGTCTGAATGATAATTTGTGATCTGCTACTAAAATAAACACGTGTATGTTTATAACTTTAACTATGTATTGTGTAACACAATCCCTTTCCTATCTGAGATAGATATCCCATTCTTTGCATGCACCAGAGGTGTTGTTCCCAGCGTACTATTTGAAGAAAGTTCTGATGCTGAGTGCTGCAAGTAACATTCTACACATTGTGACATGCTCTGGGAAAAGCTACAAATTCGCTCAAATTTTTTTTGTTTACTTCTAGTATAGTAAATTACGTACATGCTGGTACCCTACATACTGTACAATGTATTTGTTCTCCTTAATACAAAGCTTTAAATGTGGAGTTATTTTTAACCCATATTCAAGAAAATGTGTCTCAAAACATTCATTTCCTGTTTTACTTCAATTGCTAAATTAATCATAAGAGGCTATTTGTACCACTTGTCAACTGAATTCAGCATTCATAACAGCCCAGATGTGAAATAGATAAAGATTATGATAGGACAAAAAAAAGAATATTCATTAACTTGACCTGAACTCACATTTTTACCAGTACTGCAAAACTTCATATTTAGCAAATTTATACCTTTCCCAGAGCCTGTCACATAATAATATGGTAACACCACTGTGGCGTTGGGGTCACTTTTTTGACAAGATTGGTCACATAATTGTAATCCTGGAAGAACAACTGAATTTTTTTTGATGACATTGGACAATCCAATTGCTTGTACTCTTTTATGAAATGAAAGGACTAGGTTTTTCTGTAATACCTTAAAAATATCATCGACATGATGAACGTGGTGAATTAAAGCTAAACATTTCCTTCTCTTTAATATTATCCATTACTAGATCAGTAACTGATCTGAAACTGGAGACCTCATTGCAGTTCCAAGCACCTGTTTCTGTTGAAAAACTTTTCCATCTTATGATTAGAGAAGTGCAGATTATAATGGTACTGTCTCTTCCATTACAAAAATTAGTCAATGTAATGATGACACCAATAAAAATAATTTTGTTGGCTGAGGGACAAAGCAACTGATGTAGTATTCATGGATGATGAAGGTTTGCTAGTATTACTTTAAAAGAAAGGATAAAATGTGTCTGAATAATGGGAGGGGGGGGGGGGTATCTTTAACTAAGAAAGTGTATCTACTTTTCTCTTTCTCTTTGTCCCTTTCTCCTATAACTGTAATTGTATCTTGGGCCTTAATTTCATTTTGGCCTTAATTTCATTTAGCCTTTACCCAATTATATGGCACTTCAGCTACAACCCAAACCTCACACAGGCTTTTGACTGTACATAAAGCCAACTGATTTGTTAGAGCCAAGTTTGAAAGGTATCGCACATGCGCGAGAGGGTTATAGTAGCCGTCCTGTTTGTCTGTCTGTGGACTTCAGAGATGACTGACAATTAACCGTTGATTTAGGTGTGAACTTACACGATTTATTGTGCTACTTTTAATTTCAGGCTGATTTTTGAGAGAACACGAAGCTGTCAGCTCCGTCTAGTTACTAGCTTTTGTGGAGCAACGACCCCGATAGGAACTTCGTAATCACGTGAGCAAATAATTTCAAGCTTCCTGCGGTAAGTTTGCTTTATACTACTACTAGGTAGATAACGGAGCGCGGGAAGTGAAGTTACGAGTTGGGCACTGGTCAGTGTCTCTGGCCTGTTGTCTTCTTCTCTATTGAAGACAGCCTTTATGTGTGCCGTTTTAATTGCTCGAGCTATATTAATATTGGAATAGTAGCCAATAAATAATTATTCGTTTGGTCTGGGATGATTTCGTGATAGTTAGCTAGCTTACAGTAGCCCTGAGGGTTCGCACCTTTGGTGCTTCATTTACTTTTGTAATCTGAGATAATTTGGCGAGCGAGCGTAGCGAGCGAGACACTTTTACAGGGGTAACACAATCGAAAATCGGGGATGTCAGTTTATTTATTGGCGAGCGAGCGTAGCGAGCGAGACACTTACAGGGGTAACACAATTGAAAATCGGGGATGTTTATTTATTTATTTATTTATTTGTATATATGTTTGGACGTACGTATGTAATTAAACGCGCGCGCGTGGAACTTTTTTCTCCAAAAACACGGCTTTTTAGGCTTGACCCCAGTTTATTCTGAAAATACAGCATTAAGCAAGCCTTACTTAAAGCTCCAAAGTGTGAGAAAATTTCTGCGAAAACGCTTGCTTTTCAAGAAACAAAAAGTTGATTCGACCGGTTACTATGGCATTGAAGACCCTTTTCCAGACTTAATTTCAAAACTTCGCCGTTTTAGGGGAAATACGGAGCTAAAATTACAAATAATAACATTGGTTTATTTTTTTATCATTGCTGAGAGCTTGTTCAAGAGTTACTGGTAATTGAGATTATCAGAATGGCAGATGTTTGATACTACAAAAGTTACCATTAATCAGGTAAGAGAGTGATTTTGTATTTGTTTGCTGAAATCAAAGGTCATAACGGCTATTATAGTTTTTGCATGAACTAAGCTAAAACATAGTAACAATACTTAGTTTTATGTTACCTAACTATCAAACTCGCTCGCCATTTGTGCTCAAGCACACCACTAGTTTATTTATTTGTATATATGTATGGACGTACGTAAGGCATTTTTGTACTTTGACCCTCGCGTTTTTGTGTTAGTTCGGTTGTCGACCCCGTCCCAAATTGCACTAAACAGAATCCTCTGGTTTATCGATCAGTACCCGTATCACCCTAGAAATTGAATTGTTTACCGTTTTGAATTCTTTTGCCGGTACAGTTAAACTTGACAACTTAAGGGACTTCCATTTCTATTCGAGTTAGTGGCGGTGGTAAGTCAATGCGCTCTTTGTCATGGTTATAAGCCGTGCGCACAGTATTTACCTGAAAATACATTGTCCACTAGACTACTGGGAGGTAAGTCTGTGTAGGTGCATGTCCAGCTGTGTCAAAGCATTGTGTGTTACAACCACTACTTAGCTAAAGAATATCACAAAGAAAACTTTTAAATAACGTGTATTGTTTTGTTGTTGTTGTTTTTTCCTTCAATTCAAGCAGTTGCAGAGAATTGTTACTATGGCACTGAAATCCCTTTACCCTGTATGCTAAATTTAAAAACTTGACCTTATTTTCAGTAGCTTCAGTGTTAGAAGTCAATAAAAATAGTATAGTCTTTAGGCTCGCTCGCCATTTGTGCTCAAGCACACCACTAGTAGCGTGTAATAGTGGTTGTTTTAATCGCACCGTGCGATCAATAGCGTATCATAAGCAACTAGCGTGCTACCCAATCTTCGCAGATTTTACTTGGAGTATTATCTGCAGAGACTGTATTCTTACTGCTATATTTAGTGGCGAGAATATGGCTAGTTAGGTTGGAAATCAACTGTAATGATGAAAATCGTGTTGATTTTAACGCTCAATGCACTGAGCGTACTCAGTTATGATATGTATTGCTGTAATTTGGATTGTTCAAGTAAGACTAAACTGAAAAATTGAGGTATATATTGTGCATCATTCAGTTGTTGTTTTCTGGGGATTTTTTTCTTTTTCTATAATTATCAAACAGAGTATATTTTCCTATATGAAAATGCCATATAGTCAGCAGTCTTGTTTGGAGAGCGCAGAGCCTTCGCGGGAAATTGGGAAGGTCTGGTATGGCACGTATGTTTCTGTGACATTCTCTAGGCTAGTAGTGTGCTTGAACACTAATGGCAAGCAATCTGGCCTGGCTGAAAACGAGCAGAAGTAATGCCACATAAAGATGGCTGTACAGCCAGTTCATATCTCAATGGGTTATGAGCATCGCATCTCATAGTTTTAAGAGTGGCCACACCTCTAGCAAGGCACAAAAATTGTAACAAACTGCTAGAATTGTTCTCTTCAGTCATGGAAGAAATTTTAAATTGTTTTAAGATTTTTTGAGCTATTCTTTAGCTAAGCAGTAACTGTGACTAATAACACTAGTACCACTGGATATATCAACACTTGTATTTTCCTCGTGACTTGACTTCTACAATAGAGTTTCAAGTAAGAAAAATACTGTTGCGTGGGGCGTATAGTTATGACAAACAGGTCATCCTCACAGAATCGAATGGAAAATGAATTCCGCTAAGTTTGTAAAACATAACTGCGAAAGCGCCTCCTCTTCTTTCTCTTATAGCTAGCTTTTTTCCGTCTTTTTGTGGCATTATTTGGTTTTTTTCTCTACTTCTTGAGTCCGCGCTAATGTTTACGTTAAACATCTCCAGTGGCATTTAGAAATCGAGTAAATCTAGCTTTGTTTTCATTCACGTTTTAGCCGTTGCTATGTTCTAAAACAGTTTCGAGATTATTGCAAATCTGCAACTCATATCTTGGGCTTCGCCCTCGACTAGCGTCCTCGCCACGCTCGGACGCCACAGCTTGAGGCCTTGGATTTCCAAACGCAGCAGACTCACGATATCCTAATCTAACTTATGTATAAGTTACAACAACATGTATAGGTAGTAAGGGATTATGCAAAAGTAACAAAAAGCAAAAAAAAAGCTGTAATACAAGAACTTGCCAGAAATAATAGCTCTGACAACCCCAGAAGTTAATGGTTAATAATGCTATTACTGCACAAGCCTATCAGTATGTCAGATTGATGCATCAGTTAAAGAGCTTCTTCCTTTGAAACATATTGCAGTATCTAGTAGTTCCTGGAACCCTAGAAAGCAAGACTGAGCCCTCCATTGCATGTGCATTGCCTGATAGTTACATGCTTATTGCTACAACTGATACAATGGTTTAAATATGTATACAATGATAGTGACATACTGATGCTACTTAGCTAGCTAGCTAGCGTATTATTATTTCTTTTTTATTATCAATTCTGATAAGACTATGGGGGAGCTTCGGCCTCCTCAGCCTCCCTCGCTTTCCTCCGCCATTGTTACGGTCTTCCTAACTTCTACAGTATTCTTTGTCTCACACATAGTAACTTATTGCAGTATCAGTAGTTTCTTATTCACACAGTCTTATTGTACTTACAATTCTTACAATTACTTACACTCATGTTTTCCTCCATATCTCTCATGTCTACCTAAATTTTCTGTCACAGAACAACTACAGTTTTGTGCTAACCTGGTGAGATTAGAAAGATTAATCATAGACTTGTATCACAAATTTCAAAGCTAGCCATATTGGATGTTATGTATAATGATAACTTGAATGAAGCTTAGGCATTTTCACCACTAACCTTTTTTTGCATTGACTTTCACAGTATTGTACAATATCATCATGAAATACAGTCTTCATAGTCTTTCACAGTCTTCAATCAATTCTCATTGTCAATCTCTCTATCTTACCTTTTCTATCAACATAATTACAGTCTCTATATTAGTTGCTTGGATATGTTTGCACCAAATTAATAAATCTAAATGTTAGTGTGTACATTCTCAATGTTTTCATCGCCTCTATTCACTTAACTGACACCCTTTCTCCCCATCATCTCTTCTCCCATACACATGTACATACAGCTAACAATTATCCATTTTATGCTTAGTTACCCTACCTCCTCTAATTCCTACAATTATAAGTTTATCATTTCCCCCTCATTTATCTGTCTTTTCAGTCTTACCGATTCTGTGAAGTCTCATAAGACAATTCAGATACATAGTAACTTGATTCAGGGAAACCAATCCTACCTTATAGTTGTAGGAATTGTGTGTTTGGCTCTATAATTCCTCTCATTTAGTCAGAGCTGTTCCTATCTACTTCAAAACTTACATTGATACTGCTCGTGGAGATACTGCTGCCACATTCACTAACAAATTTTGAACTAGTTCACCTCTAACTCATCAATTAATTCCTTTAACATATACATTACCCACCTACTACTCAGACCCTAACGTACATGTATCTCTAACTCTTTACACTCAAGCTCATTATAACTGAACATTTCCTTTTGGTCAATTACTCTCTTCCCTCTCTACACTCAATCACATTCATACTATGTCACCACACCCTTTCCTGTTCTGTTTGCTACATTAGGCAGAACCCTTTTTTTATATTCATTCCTTGCCTTAGTTAATACTAAGTGCTGTCAAGGTTCTTGAGAAACTATATTCCTAACTTAGACACATCATCTAGGGTGTGATAGCTTAGCTACAATTATTCTTTTCCAGCTGACACTTCTTTAATATGATGTGCAGGTGAGTTAATAGTTACTGGACCATCCCTCTTACTTTTAGAAAGGGTCTTCAAAAATACTCAACTGATAAGTAATATCATTATATATCATCTACTTTGAAAACAACAGAAAAACATCAGGGTGTTTCATTATTGAAGACAAAGTGTTTGGTCATCCAAATGAAAATCAAAACTCTATTAAATGATATAAAAATCAATTGCAGATTAAATATTTAAAAATGAGACCCCAAAAATACCACTATACTGAGTGGGTACTACTGGTAGTGTAGTGGCTCTTCACCTATTATATACATGAATATGCAAATGTGTACTATGAATTTAGCTCCCATGGCTACGGGAAGGACCCTGACAAGTTTTCAGGATGACTACCCTGGATTAGTAACATATGAAGTGGGCAGTTTGGTCACGATTTTTAGTGTAGTAAAGCAAAAAGAAATAATACTGTGGGAGGTACAAGTAAGTTTTTTATACTGCAGTTCAATTATTTTCATGCAATGATAAATTTCTATTTTGGATCAGATGGAAGGACAAACCGGCTACATATATCCAGATGCTGTTCATATACATAAAGAGCTATGCACACCTTTACAAGTGGTGGGTTTCATACAAATACAGTTCTTATATATTTATTACTGTTGTTTTGGTTAGGAAAATGATAGAGATACCTCAGCTGATAAAAAGGAAAGTGCTCCTAAATTGAATAGCTATACAACACCTATAGAAGAGGTGGGTTCCATACAAATACAGTTCTCATAAATTTATTACATTTTGACTGTTGTTTTGGTTAGGAAAATGATAGAGATACCTCAGCTGATAAAAAGGAAAGTGCTCCTAAATTGAATAGCTATACAACACCTATAGAAGAGGTGGGTTCCATACAAATACAGTTCTCATAAATTTATTACATTTTGACTGTTGTTTTGGTTAGAAAAATGATAGAGATACCTCAGCTGATAAAAAGGAAAGTGCTCCTAAATTGAATATCTATACATCAGAATTGATATTTAAGAAGAAAGACTATAATAATAGTTGGTTTCATGCTGGACTATTTTCAATGCAATCTGCTATTTTAAAAGGATTGGAATGGTTTGAAATTTATTTTAATTTCATTGATATCAATTTGTGCCTGACAATTGCAGTGGAGTATGTCATTGTAAGTGCAAGAAGAATTCTCATTTTGTAAAACTATTAATTTTAAACTATATTTTATATAGCATAACTACACTCAAGTGGTTTTTGGAATACTAGTTGTAGCATTGAGCTGGGTAGTAGTTTTATACAGGAACCTAAAGAGACGGAAAGATAGTGAGTACACCTTAAATAAACATTAAATTTATATATTCATTAACTAGTAACAATGTTGAATTAGTTTTGGGTAGAGCTAGGAAGAATATAAAGACTACTATCCAGATATCATGTCCAAGACTATCCAGTTTGACTAATCAGCTATTACAGACAGTTCACAGAGTTGCTGTCCTAGTAGCCTAGCTGTTGAATTAGGTTCCTGTCAGTTGTTACACCTTTCTCTGAAAAGCTACCCAACAAGTCAAAGCATAAAATCTGCTGGGGTCGTGAGAATCCCCAGTGAACTGAGTTATCACAGACCAAATTTACTCAGTCACTACCTCAGATTATCAACCAGAATATCCAGTTAATTACAATCATATCCAAATACCTATCAATCTGGATGAATATCCAGATTACCACTTCTTAGCTCTATTTTTGTATGATAAAACATAAAATAAAAAAATAAAAAATAATCATTATATTTTGCAGTAGAAATTGAAGAACTTGTAGAGACTGGTGCTGATGCAATATTTCAAAATGAATTGCATCAAGTCAAATTCACGGAATTAGATTTTCAAATCAATAATTTGAAAGAGACAATAAACAAACTGACACTAGAAAAAGAGCAGGCTGAGTTGAAGACTGCCAGTCTTAAGGCAAGTTGCATTCATTGTTAATCCTAAATACTGTAGCATAAATGCTCTGCAGGATACTGAAAATACTCACCTGATGGTCATAGCACATCTACACAACAAAATACAACAACTGGAAAATCAAATGGCACTCGTTAAAAAGGAAAATGGTCGATTAAACTTTGAGAAGAAACACTGCATCACAACTATAGCTAACCAGAAATTGGACATAGAAGCATTGGAGGCTACCAAAGACCAGTTAGAAGAAGATAGATATCGACTCGAGGTACAACAGAAACAAAATGACAAACAATTGACTCAGGTAAGTAATCTACTGTATTAGTAAATAACATGTCAATCACTGGCTGTACACAGATGTCCAAAGAGTATAATAACAAAGAAACCTTAATTCAAACACTAGAGGCAGAGCTCAATACCAGAAAGCATCACGATGCTAACAGGGAGGACACAATATCAGAATTAAATGCTGAACTGAAAATGCTGAAAAGCTGTATGATAGAGTTTTTTGGAATGGAAAAATTGATGATGAACCTTGAAGCTGGTGAACTTGACCCAACCCAAATGGAGAATGTGTTAGAAAGGAAAGAGCAATTGGATAAAATTGAAGATATGCTTAAAACATCAAAGGTAACTAACTATACTAGTAGAGTTTATAAAAACAATTTGGTCTTAACTTATATTTTACAAACATTTGTAGGTACAGAGAAAACTGAGTGAAGTGGAACAACATCGAGATGAACTTAAATCCTCTCTACAGAACATTGCTCTACAATTAGAATCTGCTCACTGTAAGTACCGCAAATTTATCACACTGTATTCTCATGTGCATATTTACTTTAAAACTTGAAGCTAAAAATAGATCTCTGGAAAACAATCTTCAGAAACGTGACAACGAACTTGAACTACGTAAGAAGGATTTGATGAAAGAGAAAGTTCGCTCAGAAGTCATTGAGAAGTTTTATGAAAATAGGTTGCATTCAAAAGCTTGCAGTCATTCTTGCCAATGTAAAGATATTCATAGGATAGATAGTAGTGCACATAAACAATGTCAAATTTTGAAAGACAAAGTGAATACACTGGAAAGTGATATGGCAACGATGGAACTATCTTACATAACAAAGCTGAACGCTGAAATCATACAATGCATTGATAAAAATGTAAGAAATAAAAATACAATGGCATCTAAAAATTGCTAACTAGCTACCATTGTATGTCTCTAGACTGCTTTAGAAAAAGTGGAATCTAGATACTACCTCACTGAGCAAGAATTAACAAAATGCCATAAGAGGTACTTTATTATTGATGTTGTTCTAAATGTTTTAACAGTTGCTAATTTAATTTTCAGGATAGCAGAGCTAGAAATGTACACACAATTTGAGTATTCTGGCATTAGAGCTTACAATGAGACAAGTTCATTCCAACATATTCCACTCAATATTGGCCTACCACAAGGTACTCATTGTATTGCACTGTCCTGATTGGTAATTATGAATTAATACATTAGGTATGCCTTCCTCTAATCAACAGAGTCCTACCCCACCCCAATTTCTTTACATCAAATCTTCTCCTAATCAACTGACACCACATTCTACTTCCTATCATCAGCTACCTCCCTCTGCCATCCCACCAAGAATATCATCTGAACAACAACAACAAAACCCTCTGACATATCCTCAAAGACTTCATTCTAATGTACCACCACTCTCTCCGATATTTGAGGAGGATAATGAGGACAATTATTAATATTTTTGTGAATTCATTAAAATTAATCTTTTAAATTTAATTCAGTCAATCTATAGGCCACGTGAGTCATTATTAATCCTAGGGCCACAGTATATCCTAGCTGGATCATAGGGTATAAGAACAGGAGTTATTACTGTTTGAGTAGCTATAGCCATAGACTCTTTCCAGCTACATAGTTAACCCTGGGGCCACACACAGAACATCATAATGGAAATGATCCTCTATTGCTTTTGTACAGGTCACAACAGAAGATATACTACCTATTTGAGTATAGCCCAACACTATTTTAATAGATATATTTATGCAAGGGTTTGGCAAGTCAATTCATTTGAGCACGCTATCACATTTACAGATTCCACTGGAGTAGTCTAGAATACATTTCTGATGTTAATTTAACTACAATTCGCCTTATTGGTAAGGTTACCTGCTGTCATCCTCCTAAACTACAGATTGGCAGTCTGAGCTGATGTGAGCCCGCAGTCATGTGTGCGCATGCTCCTTGCGTGAGGCAGCGGTATGACCTTGGACCCACCCCCCTGTGTGGCCTTGGGGGTGAGAGACTCGGCAGGTCAGTGGCAATTAGCATTAATTGCCCTGCATCGCCGGAGTCCCCCCAGCTCAAATCACATCCAAAGAATTGGACGGAATATTTCTAGCTATCCTTAATTAGGTGGTTTGAAATGGGGAGGTGGTGGGACTGAGAACAGTGGCTATCAGTAGCTGCTAGCTATCGGGACTAATATACTGGTGCCCGGGTGCCATTGCTTCACGTGTGACCGCTTAGCGCATGGTCGCCGTACTCACAGGTCCTCTGCCGACCTTTTCCTGGGCGCGTGTGATGCGTGGGCTACATCTTCGTTAACTACGTTTAACTACGTTAAACTACATTTAACTACAATTCGCCTTATTGGTAAGGTTACCTGCTGTCATCCTCCTAAACTACAGATTGGCAGTCTGAGCTGATGTGAGCCCGCAGTCATGTGTGCGCATGCTCCTTGCGTGAGGCAGCGGTATGACCTTGGACCCACCCCCCTGTGTGGCCTTGGGGGTGAGAGACTCGGCAGGTCAGTGGCAATTAGCATTAATTGCCCTGCATCGCCGGAGTCCCCCAAAGGGCCGCAGGAGGCGGCCTATACCCCCAAGGCTATAAGTAATAGGTTAGGAAAGGGGGTTGACAGCTCTCTTACCAATGGTAGTAGGCTGTATACCTGTGAAAGTAAGTACAGACAAGCATACACATTGAGAACTGAGCGTTATGACAAGAGTACTGCTGAACTACCCATGACCCCCAACCTTCTCCCTCTCACTGACTTTGTGATGTGGCCATCCAGTGACTACGTATTGGCTCCTTAGAGAAGGGAGTGGTGCCACCGACCTTGGAGTTGTGATCAGTGCCTGGTACTTGGATGACTCCAGCCACCATGTCTGTCTCGGGTAACCCGAATGGGCACAGCTTCAGTAAACCAGGACTGGTGAGTACTGTATACTCCCAACTCACCTGCTTTCACTGCACACTGAAGTCTAAGTAGACTCTAGGAACACAACCAGGGTAGTGGCCGTCGGGTGAAGGAGACAGTAGTGGTTAATACGTGACGGACCCCATACCCCAGGCATGATCTGTCTGACCGCCACACCCCTATTGGGGTGGAGAATCTAACCTTACGTGCTAACAGTACCATCACTACTCTCTACACCACTCTTGCCATAGTCAAGTGGCGTGTGACTCCATGACTTACTCCTGTATCCTAGTACTACTGTTCAACCCTCCCCAAGCCGGCATTAGCTATTCAGTCAAGTGACCGTGTCTTAGTAATAACAGTGGGTGTGCCTGGTGGAGGCAGCAACAGACACAAGTGAGAAGGAGCATGTCCTGATTGCGTAATGGGATAATTGAGTGGGCGCCGTGTAGATGCATACGAGAGCCTCAGAACAAATAGGCAGCGAGCCTGAGAATACATAGGCAGTGAGCCTGAGAATACCTGGGCAGTGAGCCTGAGATTACATAGGCAGTGAGCCTGAGAATAGCTGGGCAGTGAGCCTGAGAATACGTAGGCAGTGAACCTGAGAATACGTAGGCAGTGAGCCTGACAATACATAGGCAGTGAGCCTGAGAATACATAGGCCGTGAGCCTGAGAATACATAGGCCGTGAGCCTGAGAATACATAGGCCGTGAGCCTGAGAATACATAGCTAGTGAGCCTGACAATACATAGGCAGTGAGCCTGAGAAAACATAGGCAGTGAGCCTGACAATACCTAGGCAGTGAGCCTGAGAATACCTAGGCAGCGAGCCCCAGAATACATAGGCAGTGAGCCTGAGAATAGATAGGCAGCGAGCCCCAGAATACATAGGCAGTGAGCCTGAGAATAGATAGTCAGCGAGCCTGAGAATATATAGGCAGCGAGCCCCAGAACACATAGGCAGTGAGCCTGAGAATACCTAGGCAGCGAGCCCCAGAATACATAGGCAGCAAGCCTGATAATATATAGGCAGCGAGCCCCAGAATACATGGGCAGTGAGCCTGTGACTAGATAGGCAGTAAGCCTTAGAATAGATAGGCGGCGAGCCTGAGAATAGATAGGCAGCGAGCCTGAGAATAGATAGGCAGCGAGCCAGAGAATAGATAGGCAGCGAGCCTGAGAGTATATAGGCCGCGAGCCTGAGAATAGATAGGCAGCGAGCCTGTGACTAGATAGGCCGTAAGCCTTAGAATAGATAGGCAGCGAGCCAGAGAATAGATAGGCAGCGAGCCTGAGAGTATATAGGCAGCGAGCCTGAGAATAGATAGGCAGCGAGCATGTGACTAGATAGGCCGTAAGCCTTAGAATAGATAGGCAGCGAGCCTGAGAATATATAGGCAGCGAGCCTGAGAATACCTAGGCAGCGAGCCCCAGAATACATAGGCAGCAAGCCTGATAATATATAGGGCAGCGAGCCCCAGAATACATGGGCAGTGAGCCTGTGACTAGATAGGCAGTAAGCCTTAGAATAGATAGGCAGCGAGCCTGAGAATAGATAGGCGGCGAGCCTGAGAATAGATAGGCAGCGAGCCAGAGAATAGATAGGCAGCGAGCCTGAGAGTATATAGGCCGCGAGCCTGAGAATACATGGGCAGTGAGCCTGTGACTAGATAGGCCGTAAGCCTTAGAATAGATAGGCAGCGAGCCTGAGAATAGATAGGCAGCAAGCCAGAGAATAGATAGGCAGCGAGCCTGAGAGTATATAGGCAGCGAGCCTGAGAATACATGGGCAGTGAGCCTGTGACTAGATAGGCCGTAAGCCTTAGAATAGATAGGCAGTGAGCCTGAGAATAGATAGGCAGAGAGCCTGAGAATAGATAGGCAGCGAACCTGAGAATACATGGGCAGTAAGCCTGTGACTAGATAGGCTGTAAGCCTTAGAATAGATAGGCAGCGAGCCCGAGAATACATGGGCAGTGAGTCTGTGACTAAATAGGCCTAAGCCTTAGAATATATAGGCAGTGAGCCTGAGAATACATAGGCAGTGAGCCTGAGAATACATAGGCAGTGAGCCTGAGAATACATAGGCAGTGAGCCTGTGACTAGATAGGCCTAAGCCTTAGAATACATAGGCAGCAAGCCTGAGGATACATAGGCAGTGAGCCCAGGAATACATAGGCTGCAAGCCTGAGAAAGGATAGGCAGCGAGCCTGAGAATATATAGGCAGCAAGCCTGAGACTATATAGGCAGTGTTCCTGAGGACAGATAGGCAGCGGGCCTGAGAATACACAGGCAGTGAACCTGAGAATATATAGGCAGTGAGCCTGAGAACAGATAGGCAGCGAGCCTGAGAATACATAGGCAGTGAGCCTGAGAATAGCTAGGCAGCGAGCCTGAGAATACATAGGCAGTGAGCCTTAGAATACGTAGGCAGCAAGCCTGAGAGTACATAGGCAGTGAGCCTGAGAATAGATAGGCAGTGAGTCTGAGAATAGATAGGCTGCGAGCCTGAGAATACCTAGGCAGTGAGCCTAATAATACATAGGCAGTGAGCCTGAGAATACATAGGCAGTGAGCCTGTGACTAGATAGGCCGTAAGCCTTAGAATAGATATGCAGTGAGCCTAAGAATACGTAGGCAGCAAGCCTGAGAGTACATAGGCAGTGAGCCTGAGAATAGATAGGCAGTGAGTCTGAGAATAGATAGGCAGTAAGCCTGAGAATACATAGGCAGTGAGCCTAAGAATACGTAGGCAGCAAGCCTGAGAGTACATAGGCAGTGAGCCTGAGAATAGATAGGCAGTGAGTCTGAGAATACATAGGCAGTGAGCCTGAGAGTACATAGGCGGTGAGCCTGAGAATAGATAGGCAGTGAGTCTGAGAATAGATAGGCAGCGAGCCTGAGAATACATAGGCAGTGAGCCTGAGAATACATAGGCAGTGAGCCTGAAAATACCTAGGCAGTGAGCTTAAGAATACATGGGCAGTGAGCCTGAGAATACATAGGCAGTGAGACTGAGAATACATAGGCAGCAAGCCTGAGAATACGTAGGCAGTGAGCCTGAGAATACATAGGCAGTGAGCCTGACAATACATAGGCAGTAAGCCTGAGGATACATAGGCAGTGAGCCTGAGAATACCTAGGCAGTGAGCCTAAGAATACCTAGGCCGCGAGCCCCAGAATACATAGGCAGTGAGCCAGAGAATACATAGGCAGTGAGCTAGGCAGTGAGCCTGAGAATACATAGGCAGTGAGCCTGAGAACAGATAGGCAGCGACCTGAGAATACATAGGCAGTGAGCCTGAGAATATATAGCCAGTGAGCCTGAGAACCGATAGGCAGCGAGCCTGAGAATACATAGGCAGGGAGCCTGTGACTAGATAGGCCGTAAGCCTGAGAATAGATAGGCAGCGAGCCTGAGAATACCTAGGCAGTGAGCCTCTGACTAGATATGCAGTGAGCCTCTGACTAGAAGATATGCAGTGAGCCTAAGAATACATGGGCAGCGAGCCTGAGAATACATAGGCAGTGAGCTTGTGAGTAGATAGGCAGCAAGCCTGAGAATACCTAGGCAGTGAGCCTCTGACTAGATATGCAGTGAGCCTAAGAATACATGGGCAGTGAGCCTAAGAATACATGAGCAGTGAGCCTGAGAATACATAGGCAGTGAGCTTGTGAGTAGATAGGCAGTGAGCTTGAGAATACGCAGGCGAGCAAGCCCGATAGTGCATGCAAGAATATATAGGCCCTGGGCCTAAGTGCGAGATTAGGTAGGCAAGTCTGATAGTGCAAGAACAGATGGCAGCGAGTTTGAGAGTGCACGAATAAAGCATGACAAAGTGCCACTAGATAGGCAGCCAGTCTGAATGTGAGAATGGATAAGAACAAGAGTGACAGAATAGATAGGCAGCAAGCCTGCGAGTGAGAGTATGTAGACATGCAGTGAGCCTGATAGTGAGAGAATAGACGGCCGTGAGCCTGATAGCGCAAGAATAGACAGGCAGAGAGCCTGATCATGTGAGAATAGACAGGCAGAGAGCCAGATAGTGCAAGAATAGACAGGCAGAGAGCCTGGTCATGTGAAAATAGACAGGCAGAGAGCTTGATAGTGCAAGAATAGACAGGCAGAGAGCCTGATCGTGTGAGAATAGACAGGCAGTGAGTGTAATAATGTGAGAATAAGTCCAGTACCAATAGAGTGAAGGGCAGCGTGCCCTACATAGATGCTTTTAAGGGGGCCCCGACGGACCGTCACACCTCTACTAGGTGGAGATCTAACCCTAATTACCAGTACTACCCAAGTTATATATTATAATGCCACACCGACAATAGTATAGTGTAGCTTATGAGTCCTAAAACACTGCATCCAGCACTACAGTTCATTCTCTAATCTCATTCATTATGTAACCCCTATTTGTTCCACCTCTTCTCATGTAACACTCTCATGGCAGCATAAATATCAATTACAGCATGCACCTGACTGATTCAGGAGTTTCTGCTTCGAGAATACTGCTCACTTTGACAGAGCCAACCTTAGCAACACCGTGAGAGGGTCTGGCCACATACTGCAGATAGTTACTAACATGCACTGGACAATAATGATCTTTTTTTTTTTTTAATGAAGGTTATAAAGCAGAGAGTGGGAGCCGGCAACACACCCCACACATGTAATGAAGGCCTACGCCTGACCATAGCGAGGGTTCAGCGTGCCCTTGTGATCTAGGGGTTGTGACTGTGGGTAGAGAAACAGCATCAGGACTAGAGTCCAACTCTTATCCCAACTGCACTAGCTAAGCAAGGCAACTGAACTGGCAGCATGCCCATGTATTGTCGAGCCATAGAATTACTGTTTTCTGCTGATTGCATCTGTAAGTATCAATGAAGGCCATTCACCACTAACTGGTGGTTTAGATCCCATATATCCAACCTGACCTGCAGAAAACTAATTATTTAGAGTACAATATATCTACAGCCCCTTACTATTCTAATAATACCACCACTGACGAGCAGCCATCCTTAGAGAGCTAATAGTGCCTGTGGTGGAACAGCCATTGGGCATACTATTTTACCTGATGAGAATTGCAAGTTGTAAACTCATGGGCCCCCAGCAGACTAGCGGTATCAGGTAGCTGCTAGGCTAGGGCTACCAGCACTGAGAACAGTGGCTATCAGTAGCTGCTAGCTATCGGGACTAATATACTGGTGCCCGGGTGCCATTGCTTCACGTGTGACCGCTTAGCGCATGGTCGCCGTACTCACAGGTCCTCTGCCGACCTTTTCCTGGGCGCGTGTGATGCGTGGGCTACATCTTCGTTAACTACGTTTAACTACGTTAAACTACATATGAGAACATTTTAGTTACATATTCCACAAATTTTACGTGAGAGTAAGTAAAAAACAAAGTTGTTACTTGTCATTCTTGGTAGGTGGATATCGACACATCTTACAGTAAAAAAATTAGGAGTCTATCAACTTACAACTTTAAAGATGGTATAATAAATCAGTCCAGTTTTTACCTGTCCGGTTACTATGTTTTAATAGACTTTATGGTCAAAATTGTGGAACGCTTGCGAATTAAAAAGAAATTAGTGACACAGTTGATAGGCACAGAGTGTCCAGGTCCAGGTACTTGTAATTGATTATACTTAAAGCTGTTCTCACCTGGTACATGACTTCTAATGTACCCAGCATATAGTAACAATATTCAAAATGGCCATGGCAGCATCTGTTGCATATATATTCCGCTCTTAGTGAGGTTTTAAGTTCCCTTGTCCACCATAACTCCTCTATCAGACTTCTGATCTTATCATCAGTCCCAAAGCAAGGAGTTGCCATATGTCTGAGTTCACTGTTGTCGTAAACAGTTGAATTTTCCTTTTGCAGCTGCAATTATGTTGTGCTGACCAAAAAATGATTATTATTATTAGCAGTAAAATAGTCTTCCATGTCTTTTCTGCACTCTCTAAAACAGTTCCACTTACTCCGTTTCATGCCTGTTATCACCTGAAATTTATTGAACCCACATTCCCCACTCTCCCTATTTACTTCCTTGTTAAAGACGTTCATACACTCATGCCTTAGAAATATTATTATACTGCATATACTATATCAATTGTGAGACTTGAAAACTTAATGATTGAATGATAAGTATTGGCATATGACCATTCTAACATATTTTGAAAACAAGTTGTCTAGCAACCTCCCATATAAAATGTTAATCTTTGTGTACTAATAGATTTTAGTTATAACTCTGATAATCAAGTCTAGGGATACTTTACAAAAATATGATTTTAATTAAATGCGTATGTAGAATGTGTGATCGACTTATGCCCCCCTACCCTCAGGTAAACTTGACTATGCCCATGTTTGTCTATATCCACACAGCATAGCTAATTGTTGTTGTTGCTGCTGTTGTATTTCTCCTGAAACTTTATTTGTAGCCTAGGTGGGAAATAATCCAACAGCATTACAGACTGATGACAGCAAAGATGGCAATAGACATAACCTAGTATGCTAGTTAGAATTTATAACTCTAGGAACAGGAAGTTATGTCAGGAATATTGTGGCTGTATTCAAGTTTTGACATAATTACCCTATTAACATGTGCTACTAGCACAAACATTCCTATAAATCTTTGGACTCTACAAATATGTACTAACTCAAAGTGTTACAACTGAGTTTACAAGCTGAGTTGCAAACCCTAGCAAGGACTGAAGTAGTGAAAATATCTATTATAGAATAGACTACTTGTAACACTCCTCATTAGCACTATAGTAAGAGATTCATTTCATTCTCAGACTTGATTTCACTAGCTTATGGCTCATAATAAAATAAATTCACCTGCTCGCGAATAATTCACCACACCACACTTGACTAATGTAAGCTTACTAATAATGTATATATGTAGAAAATAAAGTTCAATTTCATATTTATTTTGTATGATGACACCAATTAGTATTAATTCATCCAAAAAGTAAAGTTTCAATTTTTTATAGGTCTAAATTCCTTAAATTTTATAAAATACAAATAATGATATTTCTATTTAAAAATACGTACTTATATGGGAAATTTACCAAGTATGTTTAGAACTCAAAATAGTATAACTTATTGTATTCTTCATTCTATTTTAAATTTCTCAATATAAAAAAATTGTAGTATTTTGAAATTTTTCATTCAGTCATAAATAGCAACAAGTCTGTAGATGTTGCAAATAATGAAATGGTTATTATGGACATCCTCCATTTACAAATAAAATATGCATTAAAGAAGTATTAATTAAATTAATTGTGATTTTTGAACACATAATACATCTTTAGTTTACTAGAACTAATGTTTTAATGTGCACTGTCTGAAATCAATTGTTGCTTCAACTCTCACTTTTCTTCATAACTAGTATATAAGTATGTGCATATGCTTGTATATGTATATACATATACATGTGTGTTATTGCTGACAAAGTATTATCAAACAAATGTTATGCTACCTGACATAGGTATTCCCTGAATTGATTGATTATATTTATTTCACCACATGAACAACAGACCATGTCTAAAGTACTAACAGCTGCATGCAGCACAAACAATTATTTTACAATGATACTAAAGTTTCTTTAGTGTTCTTCTATAAAATAATGTGTCTATAATGTGCAATTGTTGTTATTGTTTTGGTTTGTTAAGGACAATATTTCTTTGTTACTTCAGTTCCATTAGTAATCCAGTACAATCCTGGTTGAGTTACTCGATCACATGACGTGATAGGACAGTCTCTGAATCGCCCCACAGGATTGACGCCAAATTCAGAAACCAATAAGTGCACAACTCCTTCATATATGTCTTCCTGTACTTGATTACTATGACTACAACCGTGTACAAGTTGTGGTAGATTCCTTCCTCTTCTCAGTGGACTGACATTTCTAAAACATGGATCTGCAAGTAAGTAGAATAACTTGTCACATTGTAGAAGTCTGCAGCATATTAATACAGAAATCGTCGTTTTTTATTGTAGTATTTTGCTAACTTAAAGAGTTTCTATCTCAAATACTTCTATGCGAGTTATTTCACTTGAAATATCTGTACCACTCCCCACTTTTGTTGTTTTTTATTCATTAGAGCATCTCAAATATTTTTACAAAACCATACTATACTTACCTAATTTAGACTCACATTTAGCTACTCTCTATTTAAAATATGGTATGTGCACACAAACCATTTATCCATTGGGACCTAACATCTTAGACTAGCTTGAAGTTCCTTATTAACCTATTGTATCCTATAAAAGTGGAACACTGGGTCGCTGAACTGAGTTGGGAAAGAGTGTTTGTGTCTAAGTAGCTAACCATAACAGGTATAAGATAGTCAGAGAAGCAGGTGAAAGCAAGGCTCAATAGAAATAAAAGCAGGAAGAGAATAAGCTGACTGATGTAACTCTACTTCACAAAGAAGTGAATGAAAATACACAGAAAGGACAGAGATACTGAGGAACAGGAGAGGTAGGCAGAGGAGGAGAAGAGAATCCATGAGTTGAAAAGAGGAATAAGAAAAACAGGGCCAGGATGGCTGAAGTAGAAAAGAGAACAGGAGAGGGAAAACCACAGATAAAACTACCTTAAGCTACTGCACTCCTACACAAGTTAGTATGCCAACTCTCATTTTCCTTCATTATGTGAAACTTCAATTCCAGAACATTATAAATCATCGTAGTATTGGCTATCTTAAAAGTTAACTCATTGATACCTGACTCTAGGAGGCACATGAGTGACTACTACTCTGAAACCTTCATGTGCATGTATTCTGAGAGTTAATGAAATCTATCAAATTCATCCTCCATTCTTGATGTATGTAATAGGTTTACTACTTTAATACTAGAATCAGTTTGTGCTACTAAAGGCTATCCCATATGTGATTAGCTGACTTTTATAAAATTTCAGGTCCAATTTACATTTAACTTACTATTTCCATCAGTTCTAATCAGCCTGCTTGAACCAGAATAGGGTCCAGTGCCAACACTGTTGACTCCAGCTACAATGAAGGTATACTCAGTGAAGGGCTTGAGGTCAGAGATCAGGTGAGTGGTAGCACTAGATGGACTAGTGATTGTTATGTTTCTAATAGTTCCTTCTCTATACAGAATGATGTAACTTGTGATCACTCCATTCCTGTCTAGACAATCTATCTCTGTCCATGTGAGGGTAATGTTAGTAGACATTATTACACTAGCAGTAGGTACTCCAGGACTACCAGTAGGAGCTGCAAATAATGAGCAGTTACTTTCACACACAAATAATTCTTAGTGAGTTACCTGTTTCAGTTGTAGTCAGAGTATAAACTCCCATGCTTGTTAAGTCGTAGATATTATTTCTACCAGTAACAATCACAAAATATTGAATACCAGCCTCCAGACTATGAATAGTTACTGAGTTACTGGTAGTGGATTCTGTTCTAATAGGGACTCCATTACAAATGGTACTGGTCAATGTAACTGTATACATATCTACTGGTAAACTATTGGTAGGTTGAGAGAAAGACACAATAACTGTTGTAGACATCACAGATGAAGTTATTATTGGTGTCATGTCATCTGAAAAATATATACCAGAGGAGTCACAATATATATATTTATTGCAGCTTTGATATTTTTACTTGAATATTTCCGCATCACGCGAGCGTTCTGTATTCTCCCATATTGTACGATTTATATTGTACGCTCCTTGTAGCGCGCGTGTAGCGAGTAAAATCAATGAAAATTGTATTGTAACCGGTTGAGAAAAATTTCAAAGAAGCAATAAATCACTTATCACACTCGTCGTACAATATGGGAATGATATTTTACTCTCACGCCACATTTTCACTCGCCTTTGGCTCGTGAAAATATTTTGCGTGCTCGTAAAATATTTTCCCATATTGTACTCTGACTCGTGCTATAAGTATTATATATATATATATATATATAATTATACAGTCATGGGTTCAAGCACTTAGTGCTTGTGCTTATAAGCACTCTAAGAACTCTTTTAAAGTGCTTGATGGTGCTTTCAAGCACTTTGATAAATAAATCACTTATGCTTGGGCTTGTATTTAAGCCCATCACTTAAAAGTACTTGATAAGCACTTTTTAAAGCACTAAGGACTTTCAGTGAAAGATGTTAACAAAAATGCAAACTGTGCATGGAGGCAAAATGACATGACATTTGAATAATGTTCATCAGATGCAACAATTACTAGCTTTTTCATTAACTAGTGACGTACTTCAGCACAAATGGCAAGCGAGCTAGTCTGACTGAAATTCAAATTTGAATGCTAGTCACTATAATAATTCTTTGTTAGTTAAACATTTCTGTTTAATTTATTTGTGCTATTCTTTAGGAGCACACAACATCTTTACACACACATACACACTTGTTCACTGGATATTCCGGCATAAGACTTACATTGTATTCTATTCGCGACTGGACAATTGACTTTCAAGGGGTGCAATTAAAATGGGTAAGAATCAACAAACCAAAGGATTCTAGCTAGCCGCCTTACCTAAGAACGCTCTGTTGAAAATAATTGTACCAGAGCTCTAGTAGATAAAGCATCATATTGTATTCTCTTAGTGACTTGACTATTGGACAATGGATTTTCAAGTAAGAGAACAAATCTGTTACACAACACACACAGAGTGTGCAACATGCTTGAGATTATGCTTGAAAGCACTTTAAACATGCTTGACTGGGTGCTTAAGCATATGTAAACCAAATGCTTGAAAAAGTGCTAAATGCTTAAGCACATTATAAGTGCTTGTACTTTTCAAGCACTATAGGAAGTGCTTGAACCAATCCCTTATATTATTATAATATAATATGTAGAAGCCAAACTTTTATGTTTCATCCAACAAGCATCACAATCAAATAATACTGATTAATTAAATTTTTATTAAGCCTTTATAGAGTTTGTTTCTTCCAGATGAGTGAGTTGCTGGCGGACCCATGTGTTACAATAACACATTATAGAATGTATTACATAAGGTGCTCAGTGAATACACTATTTTAAGCCCATATGTTTATTTATTTCACGTCAATTATTTCTCACTTTTATACCAGAAATAATACTTAGTCACAACAAAATGTGGTCTAATGTTAAATTTTAGACAGGGGTGTCTAGGCACCACAACTAAGCTCTACAGTGATTATGAAAAAAACTTTTTTTTTTATCTTAGTCTAAATAATACCCATACTACAATAAGTCTAAACCCTGTAGACAGCACTATCTTACCTCGTACAGTCAGTGTTTCAGACACAGCTGGTACACTCAGATATGTGCCAGTAGTAGCTCTCACACGAATAGTAACAGTAGAAGTAGTAATAGTCTCAATTGTGTAAGTAGTTCCAGTCACTTCAGTACCACCAGTATTGACATTCATAGGGTTTATATACACATGATATGTAACTCCAGAGTAGCCAGCTGGAGGAGGAGTCCAAGTGGCGTGTACTCTCCTATTACTAATCAGTCTCAATACAATATTAGTAGGAGGATCTGGATCTGTACCATATGATTACATTACACACTAGTAACAAAGCACAATAATTCTGTCACTTATTCATTACATTGTTTACTTCTCTTTCAGTTTACATTAAAAAACCTTAGCTGAAACTAAATTTCAATACAGCTATGCAGTTATGCTATAGTTTTACTCAACAAAATTATAAAATACCCTTCTAATGAAAAAAATATTCATGAATATATTTTTATTATTTGTAAATACAGCAAAGGTTTTAGTCATTTAGCTATATTTATTAGATGTAACATCTCTTTTTGTTTACTTTTTGAATTTTTTTCCTATTTTTAAGCATTAGCGACTAAATTAAAATAAAGAAAATATTGTGTGGTACTTTTAATTTTAAACATGTCATATCTATTACTGTCTAGGTAGCTATTCCTAAAATTTCATGCTTTTATTTTATTAATGTATTATTTCTGTCAACATAAAACATTGACTATTAATTTTAAAGTACTTTAGAAGTTGACTTTGAACCATTATGAGAGAACTTCTCTCTGATACAAGTCTCACTATACCTTTAGCGAGCATGCATGAGAGAGTTATTGTACTCACAAGAAACTGGTACAATTAATTAGCAAGTGTGTCAGTGAGTATAATTTAATTACACTCACTGACATACTTGCTAATTAAATGGATTTTATAACAACACTGAGGCAGTACATGATGTTGTTTTTTTCTTTCATCAATCACTGAGAAAATACAGAGGGTTCACCTAAGGTGAGTTATCAGCGTATTTGATGTTTAGCAATGTTATTTTAAATCATGTTGTATGTGGTTGTTATTTTATTAGATTTATGCAAGCACCTAAACTACTTCACTTGACACCAGCATTAACTAATGCTAAGTGACAACAAATTAAGATGAAGCAGCTGTGTGGCTGAAGCCAACACAATTAGTTGCCATCATATATTGTTATATATTTATCAGCAATGACTATTGAGAAGCTATTGTGTGTTTTTGCTGCTACCTATTGACTTGCTTATGCGAATACCTAATCTGATGATATTACATAATACTCACTCTACCTTGTACTGTGAATACTGGTGAAGTCACTGGAGTTGATGTATTAGCATTACTAACAGTGTATGTGTAACTTCCAGGTAGATATCCATAAACTAGTAGAGCAACTCTATACATCTGACTCGCACATGGTCCAGTACCTACAATAGCCTCTCCTCCTCCATCATAAAATGAACCACCACCTGCCAGTCTTGTATTTCTATCAACCATAAGATTATTCCTTCTCCAAATCACTGATGTAGGTCGACCTCCTGTAGTTATTCCTTCTATAACTAACTCTAGGTTATCACGATCAGCTAATTGTGGTGCTGAATCAGGATCTAGTTGTATAGTAGCATTAGTGATAGCACCTAAATATATTAATATTATTATAAATTACATACATAAATATTAGACAGTATTAACTCACATAGTCCATATGTAGTTGTTATAATTGAAGAGAAAACAGTGCAAATAAGGACAATCATTTTAAACAGTTAGTATGCTGGTTAGCAAAGTTCCATATACTTTTTTAATGAGTAACTCTCTCAAATAAAGTATAAATACTTGTATGCTTGACTTGTACACTTGTTGTTTTTTATAAAAGTCTACTAGAAAAACTACTATAAACATCTCAAGTATACACACTGAGGGCATATTATAGCCATGCACCTGTTTGCTTGCCAGATGTTGCATGACTATCAAAGCAGGGCTGTTGTTTTTTACATACATACACACACACACAGAATGCACGCAAGAGTATAAAAATAATATACTTCAAATGTCAGATTAAGCATTTATTTATCATTAAAATAGATCACAAATTAATCAGTAATAAAAGCTAAAAATGTGCAAATGTAATCAATTTACAGAATGATTCAATTAGAACTACAATAAAACACATTTGTATTATTTAACCTTAAATTAAATACCATGATTTGACTTTGCTCATTTACAAAACATACATGTCATTGACAAAAAGTTGCTAACCTTTCAGCCCAACTATTTAAAGTTCCTATCTCCTTTCCTGTTGTCCATTTTACTCAATAATAGTATTTTATCCATACAGGTAAACTTAACCAGACATTGTAATTTCCTGATTGGGATTCCAATGAGAAGTTGAATTGTATGTTTAAGTTTAATTATACACATGTTGGTTGTTAAAACAGAATACAATTGTTAATGTTATAACTTGTACTTGTATTTTTATATCTGTGTGTTTTTGATACTTTTGTAAACTCTTTATTTACTAATAATTTGTATGACAGTACCTGACTATCAACTGTTTGCCTGCCAGATGCTGTAACTATACTATACTGTTATTCTTACAAAACATACACTTTGTTGAGAAACAGAGGCTCATAAATATACAAGATTTTCTGTACACATATGTGCATGCTTGTAATTGTTGATGTTTTTTGTCATTTTCCAGCCGTTTTTTAAGTATAACTTAAGTATAATTTTTAAAGTGTTGCCTTGGCTAACTTAGGTTGATGTAAATGCCTATAAATAGGACTATATGAAGGGAATGTGCTCTTTTGATTGTGTTTACTGCTAGCTTCTAGCGACTCAATTACTTCGAGCTATCTAATATGAAAATAAAGCCAAAACAAAACATGTTATGAATCGTAACATAACATATATAACATCAACAACAATTGTAGTTAAGCCTATAGTATAAGTCAATTATGCTGCAGACTGACTGACTGAGTGACCGTATTCATTTATTATGAACATACTGAAAGTAAATGTGTGAACTAAAATAAATAAATGGTTTTAAGAGTATTTGTTCTCCTACATGCAGAGCTGTGAAGGTGGAGTTATTTTAGCACTTATTCAAGAAAATGTGTCTCAAAACATTCATTTCCTGTTTTACTTCAATTGTTAAGTTAATCATAAGAGGCTATTTGTACCACTTATCAACTGAATTCAGCATTCATAATTAGCCCAGCAGTCAATAATTTGACCTAAACTCACATTTTTGCCTCTACTGCAAAACTTTATATTTAGCGAATTGGTACCCTTTCCCAGAGCCTGTCACATAATGGTAAAACACCACTGTGGCATTGGGATCACTTTTTTGACAAGATTGGTCACATAATTGTAATCCTGGAAGAACAAATGAATTATTTTTGATGACATTGGACAATCCAATTGCTTGTACTTTTTCATGCTCATAAGAATTAGTGCAGATGTTTGTTTGCTCTATCCTGGCAAAGGCAGTTTTGTGTGATATAGGGTTGTGGGAATCAAATAACAAGCATTTGTCAGTATGTGTTTTATCCTGAATACATTGGTTGTGAAGAAACCATGTAAGTGCTGCATGGTATACAGGAAAGCTGGTATATAATCCTCTGCTGTTTCAAATAAATTTAATTTTTTTTCTCGATTGTACATAGATTCTTATGAAATGAAAGGACTAGGTTTTTCTGTAATACAGTAAAAATATCATCGACATGATGAACGTGGTGAATTAAAGCTAAACATTTCCTTCTCTTTAAAACTAGTGATGTGCTTGAGCACAAATGGCGAGCGAGCCTAAAGACTATACTATTTTTATATGAATGATTTTGACTTCTAACACTGAAGCTACTGAAAATAAGGTCTAGTTTTTAAATTTCGCATACACGGTAAAGGGATTTTAGTGCCATAGTAAGAACTCTCTGCAACTGCTTGAATTGAAGTAAAAAAACAACAACAAAACAATACACGTTATTTAAAAGTTTTCTTTGTGATATTCTTTAGCTAAGTAGTGGTTGTAACACACAATGCTTTGACACAACTGGACATGCACCTACACAGACTTACCTTCGTGGTTAATCTAGTGGAAAATGCATTTTCAAGTAAATACTGTTGCGCACGGCTTATAACAATGACAAAGAGCGCATTGACTTACCACCGTCACAAACTCGAATAGAAATGGAAGTCCCTTAAGTTTTCAAGTTTTAACTGCACCCGCAAAAGAATTCAAAACGGTAAACAATTCAATTTCTAGGGTGATACGGGTACTGATCGCTAAACCAGAGGATTCTGTTCAGTGCAATTTGGGACGGGGTCGACCACATTACTAACACAAAAACGCGAGGGTCAAACTACAAAATGACATACGTATGTCCAAACATATATACAAATAAACTAGTGGTGTGCTTGAGCAGCACAAATGGCGAGCGAGCCTGATAGTTAGGTAACATAAAATGTTACTATGTTTTAGCTTACTTCATGCAAACACTATAATAGCAGTTATGACATTTGATTTCAGCAAACAAATACAAAATCACTCTCTTACCTTATTAATGGTAACTTTTGTAGTATCAAACATCACAACCATTCTGATAATCTCAATCACCAGTAACTCTTGAACAAGCTCTCATCTACAATAAGAATAAACCAGTGTTATTTATTTTGTAATTTCTGCCAACAAATATTGAATTATACTTACATCATTCTTGAGTATTTGATAACTTCTGTAGTATCAAATTGAAGTTAGTTTGCCATCTGAATTACCCCTTGAATTCTTGAACAACAATCTCTCACCTACAAAACACAAGACAATCAATTTTAGCACTACAAATACAAAATTACTTTCTTACTCTTATTTTCTTGATCAGTTTGTTAATTCTTTTGTAGTAACCAAATTTTGAGCCAATCTGCTATTTTGAATTTTACCAGTCAACTGTTGACTAGCTCTTGCTACAAAAGAAAAGGCCAGGCTTAATTTTGCATATGTACTAACAAATATGGAATTGCGTACTTATCTCAGCTTCCCTCGAGAAGAAGTAGCTCCATAGATTAATACTACGGCATTCTGACTACCAACGGCGCTTGACAACCAAACAACCGTCCTCCGATCCCCCCATAAAACCGGCGAAGTTTTTGAAATGAAAGTCTAAAGGGTTCTTCAATCAATGCCAGAGTACCTGCGAATCAACGTTTTTGTGTTTGAAAAACAAGCGTTTAGCAGGAATTTCTCATACTTTGGAGCTTAAGTATAAAGTAAGGTTTGCTTAATGCTGCAGTTTCAGAATAAACTGGAGTCAAGCCTAAATAGCCGTGTTGTTAGGAGAAAAACGTTCCCCGCGCGCGCGTTTAAAGAGCATACGTACCATCCATACATACATACATATATACTAGTGGTGTGCTTGAGCACAAATGGCGAGCGAGCCTGATGGTTAGGTAACATAAAATGTTACTATGTTTTAGCTTACTTCATGCAAACACTATAATAGCAGTTATGACATTTGATTTCAGCAAACAAATACAAAATCACTCTCTTACCTGATTAATGGTAACTTTTGTAGTATCAAACATCAACCATTCTAATCTCAATCACCAGTAACTCTTGAACAAGCTCTCAGCTACGATAAAAAATAAACCAGTGTTATTATTTGTAATTTTAGTCAACAAATATGGAATTACTACTTACCTCATTCTTGAGTATTGATAACTTCTGTAGTATCAAATTGAAGTTACTTTGACCATCTGAATTACCTTGGATTCTTGACAAGCTCTTACCTACAAAAACAAAAGACAATCAATTTTAGCACACAAATACAAAATTACTTTCTTATCTCATTTTCTTGAGCAGTGGTAATTTTGTAGTACCAAATTTGAGTCATTCTGACTATTTGAATTTACCAGTCACTGTTGACAACAAGCTCTTAGCTATAAAAAAGAAAGGCCAGAGTTATTTTTGCTTATTTAGCTAACAAATATGGAATTACGTACTTACCTCAGCATCCCCGGAGTAGTAGTAGCTTCCTTAGCTTTAATACTTTATGTGCTTACATACGCTTTTCAGAAGTAGTGATAGCTCTCTTAGTACTGACTACAGGTGGCTCTTGACAACTAACAAGCCGCACTTAGCCGGAAAAAAGGCAAAGTTTTTAATTTAAATCTGGTAAAGGGTCTTCAATGTCATAGTAACCGGTCGAATCAACTTTTTGTTTCTTGAAAAGCAAGCATTTTCGAAGGAATTTTCTCACACTTTGGAGCTTAAGTATAAAGTAAGGCTTGCTTAATGCTGTAGTTGGCGAGCGAGCGTAGCGAGCGAGACAGTATTAGGGGTGGATAATGCAAAATCGGGTATATGTTATATGTATAATATGTAATAGTTATGCCATGGCCAACGAGGGGTTATGGAATATAACCGTTCCGATCCCGAGGGCGAAGCCCGAGGGATAAGGGCGGTGATATTCCATAACCCCGATGTTGCCATGGCATAACTGTTTTATACCATAGTTGCTGCTACTACTACTCTCTCATATCCACCTATATGGGACCAGCCCTACCACATATAACTCTCCTGCCGCTCTCATACCACAGGAATTTACCATAGCTAGCTGCTTTACTGCTTACTGCTGAGCAGCCCAGGTAGAGTTAGATCTGGAGATAACAGCTGGAAGCTACAATGCTAAAGTAAACTTGCTAAAGTAAACTTGCTAAAGTAAACTTTCTGGCGTGCTTCAATTGAATTTTAATTGAATTTTAATTTTGGGCCTGAAACACGGAAGAATTCGCTTGACACCACACTGGGAAAATATCATAGCCCCAGGAAAAATCACCAGGAAAATATCACTTTTAATCCATGGGTGTTACCACAGCAACCATGGTATAAATGTATATATGTATGTATGTATGGATTGTACGTATGCCCTTTAAACGCGCGCGCAGGAAACTTTTTTCTTCAAAAAAACACGGCTTTTTAGGCTTGACCCCTGTTTTTTCTGAAACTACAGCATTAAGCAATCCATACATACATACATATATACATATATACATATAACATATACCCGATTTTGCATTATCCACCCCTAATACTGTCTCGCTCGCTACGCGAGCTCGCCAATTATTCCCATTACTAGACCAGCAACTGATACTGAAACTGGAGACCTCATTGCAGTTCCAAGCACCTGTTTCTGTTGAAAAACTTTTCCATCTTATGATTAGAGAAGTGCAGATATAATGTTACTGACTCTTCCATTACAAAAATTAGTCAATGTAATGATGACATCAATAAAAATAATTTTGTTGGCTGAGGGACAAAGCAACTGATGTAGTATTCATGGATGATGAAGGTTTGCTAGTATTACTTTGAAAGAAAGGATAATCTCTCAAGAGCCAAATGTTTCTGAATAATGGGAGGGGGGGGGGGGTATCTTTAACTAAGAAAGTGTATCTACTTTTCTCTTTCTCTTTGTCCCTTTCTCCTATAACTATTGTATCTTGGGCCTTAATTTCATTTTGGCCTTAATTTCATTTAGCCTTTACCCAATTATATGGCACTTCAGCTACAACCCAAGCCTCACACAGGCTTATGACTGTACATAAAGCAGGCCCGTAGCCAGAGGTTCGCATTGGGGGGTTCGGATTTTAAGAGGAAAGTGCTCCTAAATTGAATAGCTATACAACACCTATAGAAGAGGTGGGTTTCATACAAATACAGTTCTCATAAATTTATTACATTTTGACTGTTGTTTTGGTTAGAAAAATGATGGAGATACCTCAGCTGATAAAAAGGAAAGTGCTCCTAAATTGAATAGCTATACAACACCTATAGAAGAGGTGGGTTCCATACAAATACAGTTCTCATAAATTTATTACATTTTAACTGTTGTTTTGGTTAGAAAAATGATAGAGATACCTCAGCTGATAAAAAGGAAAGTGCTCCTAAATTGAATATCTATACATCAGAATTGATATTTAAGAAGAAAGACTATAATAATAGTTGGTTTCATACTGGACTATTTTCACTGCAATCTGCTATTATAAAAGGATTGGAATGGTTTGAAATTTATTTTAATTTCATTGATATCAATTTTTGCCTGACAATTGCAGTGGAGTATGTCATTGTAAGTGCAAGAAGAATTCTCATTTTGTAAAACTATCAATTTTAAACTATATTTTATATAGCATACCTACACTCAAGTGGTTTTTGGAATACTAGTTGTAGCATTGAGCTGGGTAGTAGTTTTATACAGGAACCTAAAGAGATGGAAAGATAGTGAGTACACCTTAAATAAACATTAAATTTATATATTCATTAACTAGTAACAATGTTGAATTAGTTTTTGGTAGAGCTAGGAAGAATATAAAGACTACTATCCAGATATCATGTCCAAGACTATCCAGTTTGGCTAATCAGCTATTACAGAGTGTTCACAGAGTTGCTGTCCTAGTAGCCTAGCTGTTGAATTAGGTTCCTGTTTAATTAGTTGTTACACCTTTCTCTGAAAAGCCACCCAACAAGTCAAAGCATAAAATCTGCTGGGGTCGTGAGAATCCCCAGTGAACTGAGTTATTACAGACCAAATTTACTCAGTCACTACCTCAGAATATCAACCAAAATATCCAGTTAATTACAATCATATCCAAATACCTATCAATCTGGATGAATATCCAGATTACCACTTTTCTAGCTATATTTTTGCTAAAACATAAAAAATAAAAAAGAAAGAAAATTATCATTATAATATTTTGCAGGAGAAATTGAAGAACTTGTAGAGACTGGTGCTGATGCAATATTTCAAAATGAATTGCATCAACTCAAATTCACGGAATTAGATTTTCAAATCAATAATTTGAAAGAGACAATAAACAAACTGACACTAGAAAAAGAGCAGGCTGAGTTGAAGACTGCCAGTCTTAAGGTAAGTTGCATTCATTATTAATCCTAAATACTGTAGCATGAATGCTCTGCAGGATACTGAAAATACTCACCTGATGGTCATAGCACATCTACACAACAAAATACAACAACTGGAAAATCAAATGGCACTCGTTAAAAAGGAAAATGGTCGATTAAACTTTGAGAAGAAACACTGCATCACGACTATAGCTAACCAGAAATTGGACATAGAAGCATTGGAGGCTACCAAAGACCAGTTAGAAGAAGATAGATATCGACTTGAGGTACAACAGAAACAAAATGACAAACAATTGACTCAGGTAAGTAATCTACTGTATTAGTAAAGAACATGTCAATCACTGGCTGTACACAGATGTCCAAAGAGTATAATAACAAAGAAACCTTAATTCAAACACTAGAGGCAGAGCTGAATACCAGAAAGCATCACGATGCTAACAGGGAGGACACAATATCAGAATTAAATGCTGAACTGAAAATGCTGAAAAGCTGTATGATAGAGTTTTTTGGAATGGAAAAATTGATGATGAACCTTGAAGCTGGTGAACTTGACCCAACCCAAATGGAGAATGTGTTAGAAAGGAAAGAGCAATTGGATAAAATTGAAGATATGCTTAAAACATCAAAGGTAACTAACTATAATTGAAGATATGCTTAAAACATCAAAGGTAACTAACTATACTAGTAGAGTTTATAAAAACAATTTGGTCTAAACTTAGATTTTACAAACATTTGTAGGTACACAGAAAACTGAGTGAAGTGGAACAGCATCGAGATGAACTTAAATCCTCTCTACAGAACACTGCTCTACAATTAGAATCTGCTCACTGTAAGTACCGCAAATTTATCACACTGTATTCTCATGTGCATATTTACTTTAAAACTTGAAGCTAAAAATAGATCTCTGGAAAACAATCTTCAGAAAAGTGACAATGAACTTGAACTATGTAAGAAGGATTTGATGAAAGAGAAAGTTCGCTCAGAAGTCATTGAGAAGTTTTATGAAAATAGGTTGCACCCAAAAGCTTGCAGTCATTCTTGCCAATGTAAAGATATTCATAGGATAGATAGTAGTGCACATAAACAATGTCAAATTTTGAAAGACAAAGTAAATAAACTGGAAAGTGATACGACAACGATGGAACTATCTTACATAACAAAGCTGAACGCTGAAATCATACAATGCATTGATAAAAATGTAAGAAATAAAAATACCATGGCATCTAAAAATTGCTAACTACAGTTGTATGTCTATAGACTGCTCTAGAAAAAATGGAATCTAGATACTACCTCACTGAGCAAGAATTAACAAAATGCCATAAGAGGTACTTTATTGCTGATGTTGTTCTGAATGTTTTAACAGTTGTTAATTTAATTTTCAGGATAGCAGAGCTAGAAATGTACACACAATTTGAGTATTCTGGTATTAGAGCTTACAATGAGACAAGTTCATTCCAACATACTCCACTCAATATTGGCCTACCACAAGGTACTCATTGTATTGCACTGTCCTGATTGGTAATTATGAATTAATACATTAGGTATGCCTTCCTCTAATCAACAGAGTCCTAACACACCCCAATCTCTTTACGTCAAATCTTCTCCTAATCAACTGACACCACATTCTACTTCCTATAATCAGCTACCTCCCTCTGCCATCCCAACAAGAATATCATCTCAACAACAACAACAAAACCCTCTGGCCCATACTCAAAGACTTCATTCTGATGTACCACCACTCTCTCCGATATTTGAGGAGGATAATGAGGACAATTATTAATATTTTTGTGAATTCATTAAAATTAATCTTTTAAATTTAATTCAGTCAATCTATAGGCCACGTGAGTCATTATTAATCCTAGGGCCACAGTATATCCTAGCTGGATCATAGGGTATAAGAACATGAGTTAATACTTTTTGAGTAGCTATCGGGTTACTGTTTTAATAGACTTTATGGTCAAATT
>WLWD01005927.1_pt1 | contig 61047 bp, 42 predicted proteins | sample 6712731 | NCBI WGS metagenome assembly WLWD01 (sample SAMN12718690, study PRJNA576275) | sponge metagenome | isolation source: marine sponge | host: Mycale hentscheli | place: New Zealand: South Island, Marlborough, Capsize Point | collected 2014-11-01 | reverse complement strand
ACCAGACAAAGAGCTATGGAGACAGAATAGAAGAGACGTTCACAGTTACATAAGTTAGCCTACAGTGTAGTTCATTTAATTTTTAGCGGCGGTGATAAGTGAACTTCGTTAATGCGCTGTTCGTCTCAGCTATACACGTTACGTTACGTATTTGTTCTCACTCGAAAAATCCAGTCCACTAGCTTTTAACCAAAAACGTTAATTATCAATCCTTACCCGTATCATTCTTGGAAATTGGATTGCTTACCCCTTGAATATCCTTTGTCCAATAGTCAAGTCACAAAGAGAATACAATGCAGGTCTTGTGCTGGCTTATCCAGTGAACAATATATGTATAAAAGTGTTGTGTGTTGCTAAAGAATAGCAATAAACTAAACAAAAAATATTTAACTAATAAAAATTATTAGCAGCTAGTACTCAAATTTAAATTTCAGTCATACCAGCTCGATCGCCATTTTTGCTAAGTTTATACACATGTGTATAATCTTTATTTATTTATTTTTTACTTGGTTTTTTTAAAAAATTAAATTAAAATAATAAAGTGGCAAAATGGTTACAGACAAAAAACAAAAACATACAACAACAAAACAACAGCAACAGCAGTCTACACGCAGTACAATTTGACACCTTGTACATACATGTTCTCTTTAACATTACCACCCACCAAGTACAGTCAACTAAGTATCACAAGTATGTACAACATACCATGGGTGAAAACTGTCCTCCTGGAGTGTAATTGGGTGGCCCAGCAAACATCTGGAAACACACACACACACACACACACACACACACACACACACACACACACACACACACATTCCACAATAGGACTTGTACATACATACGTATGTACATTAAATTACCGTTAAAATGTTATGTACTACATATGTATGCATGTATCTCAAGTACTACTTCAATAATGTCTTACACTGTTTCTTCTCTTTTTCTCCTTATTCCTCCTCCTGAACTCTTCATCTTTTTTTCTTCTGGTTTTAAAAATCTCATCTTCTACTTTACCCAATTCTAAATGAAAAAAAAGAAAGAATTGATACATCATAGTCACGGGCACATTTAAGGAATGGTGGGGTGGGGGGTGGGTGACAACAGGGGTGCATTTGCCCCCACTTGAAAAGCCATCAGCCCCTAGCAATATTTTAGTACTACATGTTGACTGTACAATGTGAAAGCAGCAAAGTTTTGTATATTTTTCTAAGTACTGCAAAGTTATCTTCTACACAATTAACTCTGTAACTCATTACACCTCCTAATCTAAGAAAGTTGTTTTTGATCCTTCCAGATTTGTTCTCTACATTATATACACCCCTGATAGTAAACAGAATAGAAAATACATTGAAAAAAAAAAGCTCATGCTTATGTACCTGTTAAAATCATCTGCACTCTAGACAAATTGACACGTCCATTGCAAGTCAAATATCCCTAGAAGTGATCAAATCATTATAAATATTTTAACAAATAACACCTCTGCAACTTCATACAGAGGTACATACTGTAAATGTCAATGTTATTCTGGAATTATCCCTTTCCAAAAGTATTTTGTTGTGTATAAGTATTAGTACGTATATGACATTCAAAATCTGGTATTGATTGATCAGAAAACTATATTCCACAAGAATTAAAAAGACACTATAATATGTATGTCAATATAATAGTGGGTGATACTGTATATCTAAAATATAAAGGTGTTACAAATGTCACATCCACTCACTCGTGTCCTGGGGACCACCTGCTTGTACAGTCGAATGAGCCGATCAATGGCTCCTTCTCGGATCTCAAGAGATGGAAGATGAGGAAGAAAGTCGTTGCCAACAAAGAAGCACATGAACACCCAGTCATCTATGGCTCTCTACATGTCACATGGACACAAATCCTCTCTAAATAAAACAGCTTCAACCATAGATAATATATGTGACCGTCTACGGGAAAATCGGGCACAACGCGGCATGCGTAAACGTCGCAAAAAGATCGATTTAGTTCTTAAAATTGTATTAAATAAGCCTAATGAAGGGAACGGTTAGGCGATATATAGCGGGAATGGCTAAGGCTTCGGCGATAAAACTTGAAGAGCTTAATATCTGCTTGCCAAGGAGTCTGTAAGTGCAAAAAAAATATTTTTCGTCGGGGCCGCGTTGTGCCCGATTTTCCTGTAGACGGTCACATATGTACACACACTTGTAATGTGTTGAGCACGTAAAAGCATCTGTGACAATGTACATGTATGTATGTGCATACAAATGTTAATCCTATTAACCGATTACGCGCGAACAAAAATTTTAATTGCGCCTTACGTAATGCGGTCACGGGCGCACGCGAGACACAAAGGATTGATTGCTTGGTGGGAGGGTGACACTAAGCGAGAGAAAGAAGACGAACGTTTGAAGATTGCCTCGGGGACAGTATTATCGAACGATAGAGTACGCTCTAGGCTATTGGGAAAGCATAAATTCGACGCTAAGGAGCTGTTCCCGATTGAAAAATAACAAAGTACTCGCACCGTTTGGCAAAAACTTTTATGGCATCACACTGAAGCTCTTAGTAAGCACACTAGTAAGGTTGGAAGTATGGTTTCATGGCTGAAGCAGTTTGCTACTTGATCATAGAGGTAAGAGAAAGTGCTTTTGCACGCATCTGTCTTACATTCAGGAAGAATTTGTTGATATTTATTTAGGGTGTGTTTTATTTTGAACTTAGCAATCTGTTATAAATTTTGTGAACAGAGAAGCTTTTTATGGCTTTTGTGCATGAAAACAGGTACATCACAAATAAAAGATAGAATATTATAGTGTATTCAGTTTGGTACTCCAAGGTGTCTTTACTTTTGATGTGCTGGTAGGCTGCATTGTTGACAGAATAGTTAGTGATCTTACTATCAAGTGCAACTGGTCATAGCATAATAGAAGTATATGTCAGAGGGATCCCTGCAGTCTCACCTGTTGTATAACAATATTTATTTTTACTTATTGTTATAAAGAATGTGGTTAAAATTCCTGTAGAAATCGCTACCTTTCAGAATCATCAATTCCGTTCTCTCGTCAGAGTCCTTGACCATCTAGTGACTGCTGCAGTCACTACACCCATCAGTACTGAAGTCATTCTTGCTGTCATCAAGCTCCTCGTCACTACCATCAGAGTTACTGCCATTCTGGTCACTGCCATGCTGTGCCAGGTCAAGAATAACGTCTTCATCACTAGGATGCTGAAGTGCCAGTGTTCCACTTGCCAAGATAGCTTTCTACTTGTTTTATCATGAGCAGTTATAGCTAAAGTAATATTGGTTTCTAAAAAATTATTCTGTTACCTTTATTATTTTATGAAATATATTTTCAATTTATACTTTATCAGAAAGAAGTCTTATTGTTGTGACAAAATTTACTCAACATTTTCTTATGGCAGTCTATGTATTTTATAAGCCTAAAATATACTTACAACAATATAGAATCGTCTGCAATTGTGATCGGTGGCGTCCTTGACTCCACAAAGCTGTAGGGCGAAATGGACGCGAAGACGCATTTTTGACGCATATTTGCGTCCACCGCGGTTATCGATTTTTCTTAATTGACGCATATTTGCGTCATTCGCGTGTAATCGGTTAATGAACGATCTTTTAATTGGAGATTATTTGTTTTAAAATCAATTGTCCATCCAAAAAAACTCACAAATATATATACCAACTAAAATAGTTTAATAAAACATAACGTGGTTCATGCAACATGCAGGGATCAGTGACTGCAAAAACAACAACAACAACAAATAGTATAATTTTATTCATTGAGCTAAGAGTGACTAAAAACAATGTATGAAATTAATACAGACATAAGGTGAAGCTTCTGTATATTTCAGGTGTGGTCAAGGCTTAGTTGTGTAGAAATGTAAATGGTCGATACAAGGCTTTAGCTTGCTGATATAGCTACGGAATAGTTTTTAGCTTGAAAATATCTGTGAATCGACAGAAAAGCTTAACCGTTTTTTGTTTAACCATTATAGTAAATAGTGTCGGCCGTTGAGTCAAAACAGCATGGAACACAACGATAAAAACTAAGGTAAAAAAACTACCGTTTTACAGCCGTACTACAGAACAGAATTCAAAACTCTATTTTGTCCCCTACTGTATGTAATGTCTATGCATTTATAGCAATAAATATGAATATGTGAGTGAGATTATATAAGTTAGAGTGGTTTTATTATGAATATTATTGTTATAATCGTTATGAACAAATTGTAACAAGTTCATTAGTTCTCCTCCTGTTCAGAGATGTCTTCCAGTCTCGAACAATGCATGCTTACTATTTCAAAAAGTTCTAAGATGGAATACCCTCAGCATTATTTAGTTTGTTTAAATACGCAATAATTTGCAAATGGCAACATTGTATGACTACAATGGTTTAGTCTTCATGTATGAATATAAATTGCAATCAGATCGTGCAAGAATAATAATAACACTAGCTATGGCTTAGGGTGGCTGTACACCTTACAGTAGAAGACAAAATAAACTTCCCAATTCCAGGGGGGGAGTGGTAAGTCGTTTTGTAATAAATGGTTGTTCTGTTCGACCGCTTTACCATTTTAATCTTTCTCGTTAGTACCGCATGCCTCGCTCAAAGAAATAAAAAAAAATTTTATCCATAAAATGTTCTGATTTTTTGTTTACAGGCTCTTGAGGCAGAGCTTTTCAGGTAAAAAATTTGAAGCCGTCCTATTCGAAGTTGTCTCATGGGGAATACAAATTAGCTCGACTACCACAGAGTATTGATGTTTTCTCTATGTTACAACCTTCTCGAGGTTAGATATTTAATACTGGAAGTCCATCAGTAGCTAATGAAAGACCTACGAAGTGCAGACTTGGTGATAGCTGTATGCTCGTCAAAACTTCAGTCTGCAGCTTTATAGAAGCTAGCTAAACTTTTGTACGACCTTTTTGCACTATCCCCATAGCGTTTAATAGGTGATACAAGGCCTTAGCTATCTGATATAGCTATGGAAAAGTTTCTACAGTAGCTAAAAAATATCAGTGAATCGACGGAAAACTTATCCGTTTTTTACCGCCTTAGTATACGGTGTTGGCCATTAATGGTAATGAACGCAATGGTAAAAACTATGGTAAAAACAAAAAACAACAACAAACAAACAAAAAAAAAGCAAACAAACATTTTACAGCCATACTTTGGAACAAAATCTAGAACTCATTTTGTCTCCTACTGTATAGTCTTACAACATGAGAAAAAGAATCCTGACAAGCTGATGCAGCTTCTCAGCAACGAATAAATCCACGTGCAATAACAACTATTCTGACATGCATGATTGCAATACAAACACTTAGAGCATACTTTTTGAAGTACAGGCACATCCCACCTTAAGCCACAGAGACGTGGAAAATTAAAGGGACTTAAATCAACCTTGTGTGATTTCCTCTTCTTTAAGGCATAAAAGAACACTATTTTTGAGATCCACTGTTGTTGACGAAGTGAACGAATGAAAAACAAAGAGACTACTATAACCCTCATGTGATGTGTGCTGAGACTTATGAAGTACATGTATCATTACTATGGTGTTGTAAACACTTAATACTGTGTACAAGAATGAGTACAACAACCAGTACAAGACCACACACGTACACTAACACAATTCATACTATGAATATCTATGCTAATAAAATTCATAATATGTAGGAGTAACTGTTTGCTGTGTCATACAATTATTCACTGCATATGCAATTGTTACTCTCAACTGGACATCAGGGCTACACTCGCTAGGAACAGTTTCTATTGTCTGCTGATACAAGAGATAGGTGCAGTAATGACTTCAATAAAGCCCACCTATGACTTCATCACTCCACCTGACAACAACCTGGTGTGTAGTATTTGTCTGGAGGTTGCTAAGGACCCCAAACAACATGAAGAGTGTGGCAAGTTGTTCTGCAGTGAGTGCATTAAGAAGAATGGGAGGAAACCTTGTCCGAACTGCCGAGCTGAAAATCCAAAGTATTTCAAAGATAAAAGAGGTGAGATTCTATATTTAACCTACAATGTACATGCACAGCAGATATTGTATTAAAGAATTTAGTTGTAATATATACAGTAAGCGAAGTTTCGGATTTTGCATTGCTACTGTAATACAGGAGAGTAACACTTGTCATTGTTGTTTTTTTTCTTCGTCAAAGCAACATTTCTGGAGCCTGTAAACAAAACTACAACAGAAAAACAACAACTACAATAACACGTTACATCAGATAACCGATTGGCATTTTTTTAGATGTTAGGGCCGGACCTCACAGGCTTAAATTTTTTACTGTCGGAAGCCCAAGATAGCTAGCAGGAGGCTTACGAAGTGTGGACCTACATACATAGATAAAGCGACATGCTAGTCGAAGTTTTAGTCAGCCAACTTTATTGAAGTAGGTTAGATTCTTGTATTAGATCCTTTTTTTTTGTGTCTACTGGACATCATAACATATACACTAGTGGTGTGCTTGAGCACAAATGGCGAGCGAGCCTCCCTAGTTAGGCTACATAAAACTACAGTATTGTGATTATTTTTAACTCCATACATTCCGCGACTAAAATCGGTCCAGTAACAGGGTTTCAATGCCATAGTAACCACTCGCTAGAGCTGTTCAACTTAAAAACAAATAAAAAAAACAACAGGCATTTCTGAGGAGTTACCGCACAGGTTTGAACCTGAACTATTGACATTATGCTCACTGCAGTAGTAGCCGAAAAAGCAGTGTAAAGGCAGCTAATATTTATATTTGCTACTAAAACGTATACGTTGTGCTTTTCTTTAGCTAAGCAGAATCTGTAACACACAACACTTTCACACATTCATGTGTACTGAACTTTGACTTACACTGTACCTTCATGCTTAGACCATTGGACAATGGATTTTCAGGAAAGGAACAACACTGTTGTGTAGGGTGTACAACTATGACAAACACCGCATGAACTCACCACCACCACCACCACTAATCTGAATAAAACATGAACTCTAAGTTGGTTAAATTAAACTGCACTTGCAAAATAATTCAAAGTGGTAAACAATTTCAATTATTTTTCAATAATGCGGGTAAAGATAGACAAATCAAAGGATTCTGTATTGGGACGAGATCGACCTCCTAGCAAACACAAGAATGCGAGGGTCAAAGTACAAAATGACATACGTACATCCAAGCATATAATCGAACAAACATCCCGACTTTCAATTGTGTTACTGCTATAAGTGTCTCGCTTTCGCTCGCTCGCCAATACGTATATTCTAATTTTTAACAGCAATAAAATGTACACTTGACTAATTTTCTCAACTGCTATATGTACATACATACATACATAGGTGAGAGAGAGATAAAGGAGCTAGGTGTGAGATGTGCTAGCAGAGAGAGAGGCTGTCCATGGACTGGGACTATTGGAACATTAGACACACACCTAGCTACCTGTGAGTATCTTCTGGTCACATGTCCCAACAAGTGTGAGGATGATAAAGATGGTGGACAGGCACAACTCATGAGGAAAGACTTGGAGGAACACGTACAATCAAGATGTCTGAAGAGACCTTTCGAATGCCCCCACTGTGGAGAGAAAGGAACATATGCTAGCATTACAGTAGAGCATGACAAAGTTTGTGAAAAGAAAATGGTGGCCTGTCCCAACATAGGGAGTGGATGTCCATTATCTGTGGAACGAGGTAAGACCAAACAACACGTGAGTGTGTGTGAGTTCACTGAAGTAGCCTGTGCCTATGAGAGCCTTGGCTGTGGAGTGAGGATGATGAGGAAAGATGTGGAGAAACACAAGAGAGAAGCTAGAGAGAAGCACTTGGACTTGGCACTAGATACTGTCAGCTCACGTGAAGAACAACACAAGACACTGTCAGAAGGAGAGACACTTGTATTCAAACTACCAGGATATGCCGGCAAGAAAGAGAAGAATGAGAGATTCTACTCGACACCATTTTATACTCACTCTGGGGGCTACAAAATATGCATAGTTGTTAATGCTAATGAATTCAGTGATCGTATAGGAACACATGTATCGGTATCTACTGAGCTTTTACGAGGTCATTATGATGACCAGCTACCATGGCCCTTCATGGGAAGTGTCACATATCAACTATTAAACCAGTTGGCAGATGACAGACATCATCACATAGTGCACATATTTGATGACAGTGATGACATGCAGGTTGATAGCTGTGTAGGTTGTCAACAATTTCTTCCTCACTCTTCTCTTTGCCATGACCCAGCCACCAACACACAGTACCTCCTGGATGATACACTGTACTTCAGAGTGTCAGTGAAAGTGGACAACCACAAGCCATGGCTGGTCTGCACTGACAAAATAAACATGGACTCCATCAAAACAATAAACAACAACAAAGCATTGAAGGATGGGGAACAATTCGTTCTCAAAGTAACTGGATACTGTGCAAGGAAAGCAATTGCAGATGATTACACTAGTAACTCCTTCTACACTAGTCCTGGTGGATACAATGTGTGTATTGAAGTAAATCCAAATGGATGTGGTCGTGGTACTGGCACACATGTGTCAGTGTATGTCAACCTATTAGAAGGTTCCTATGATGCCACTCTATCGTGGCCCTTCGTGGGAACTGTCACTATCACACTACTCAACCAGTTATCAGATGAGAACCATCACACTACGACAGTGGAGTATAAAACTATTGATAATGGCCATGTTGGTAAATCTGTAGGCTATTCTAAATTTATCCTTCACGCTGCACTAGCCCACAATCCAGTCAAGAACACCCAGTACCTCATGAATGACACTCTGTACTTCAGAGTGTCTGTAAAGGAGACCACTCACAAGCCATGGCTGACATGTACTGACATCAGTAAAACTTACTAAGCCACATGAAGTATGACATTGATTTTCCGTCGCTAGAGACCACCTCTCATCCTCACATCCACAAGACTACAACCCAGACTTGATTGTTGAGTTTCCTGTATTGTACATACACTCCCCAGATCATTTTTCCATGGTATTAGCAATTAGCACAAATTAGCTCTTATTTTTTTGTGAAGAATTATTATATTAAAATTACAATTTTCAAAAAAAAAAAAAATTCATTTAAATTAAAAAACTGAAATTGTAGGCGTGACACTAGGCAGTAAAGCAAAGAGATAAACTAACACATGTACAACAACCACAAGCATGCCTAATACTGCAATACAATTCATGCTTGATAAGTAATGTAGGTGTGGCATTGACTTTCAGAAACTAATGATTTGATTTTAATAGGAAGAACTTAAGAAATGCCAAATTTTTTGGAGCACACACACACTAGCAAATACAAATTCTCTTGCTGCCACTAAGTGGTCACTACACCTGGCAGTGCCAGGATGCCTGTGCACTACTGTAGGAGACAAAATAAAGTCCCGAATTCCATTTCGTAGGAACGGCCGTCACACAATTAAAAATAAGGTGGGGAGGGGGGAAAAATGTTATGCCGTTTGGTAAAAACAACAACAACAAATGGCTGTTCCGTTTGACCGCATTACCGTTTTAATCTTTCTTGTTTACCGCATGCCTCACACAAAAAAATATCTAAAATCATTCATCCAACAAAATGTTTCGATTATTAGTTTGCAGGCTCCTGGAGGCGTAGCTTTTCAGATAAGAAATAAAAAAGAAAAAAAAGAAAAAAAAAAGAAAAAAAAGAAAAAAAAAAGGAAGCCATTCTGTTCAAAGTTGTCTCGCGAACAATAATTAGCTCAACTACCACACAGTATAAAAGTTTTCTTGGTGTTAGGGCCTTCTTGGGCTTAGATCTTTTACTTCAGGGAATCTATCAGTAGCTACAGTAGAAGACAAATTAAAGTTCTGAATTTCGTTCCGTAGAACGGCCGTCGCATTATTAAAAAATAAAAAAAAACGGGGAAAAAAAACGGTATGCCCTTCAGTAAAAAACGGTCATTCCTCATTCAAAGAAATATAAAAAATCGTTTATCCCTTTGTGGGTTAAGAAAAAAAGAAGCCGTCCTATTCGAAGTTGTATCGCGGAGAATTGTTAGTTCGACCACCACACAGTATCGACGTTTTCTCACTGTTAGGGTCTTCTCGAGCTTAGATTTTTTACTACTGGAGGTCCATCAGTAGCTATCAGAAGATCTACGAAGTGCGAACCTCGTTATAGCTCAGTGCCATCGGAACTTTGGTCTGCAGCTTTATTGAAACAAGTTAAATTTTGTACGGGCTTATTTGCACTATCCCCGTAGTGTTTAACGGTCGATACAAGGCCTTAGCTTGCTGATATAGCTATGGAAGAGTTTCTAGCTAGAAAGCTTAGTCGTTTTTTTTTTTTTTTTACCATTTCAGTAAACGGTGTCGGCCATTTAGTCAAAATGGTATGGAATGCAAATATAGCTCTCTACAACTCACACGCACATACAGTAGGAGTCAAAAAAAGTTTCAAATTCCATTCCGTAGTACGGTCGTAAAACGGTAGTTTTTTTAACCGTAGTTTTTATCGTTGCATTCCGTACCGTTTTGACTAAACGGCCGACATCATTTACTAAAACGGTAAAAAATGGTGAAGCATTTCCGTCGATTCACAGGTATTTTCTAGCTAGAAACTCTTCTATAGCTAATATCAGCAAGCTAAGGCCTTGTATCAACCATTAAACGCTACGGGGATAGTGCGTATACAATTTTAACTTGCTTCAATAAAGCTGCGGACTGAAGCTCCGACGGGCACCAAGCTATAACGAGGTCCGCACTTCGTAGATCTTCTGTTAGCTACTGATGGACCTCCAGTAGTAAAAAATCTAAGCTCGAAAAGGCCCTAACATCGAGAAAACGTCTATACTGTGTGGTGGTCGAACTAACAATTCTCTGCGAGACAACTTCGAATAGGACGGCTTCAATTTTTTTTAAACCCGAAAAGCTCCGCCTCTGGAGCCTGTAAACAAAAAATTGGAACGTTTTATTGGATAAATGATTTCTATATTTCTTTGAGCGAGACATACAGTGAATGAGAAAGATTAAAATGGTAACGCGGTCAAACAGAACGGCCGTTTTTCAACAAATATAAACACCCAGTCATATATAGCTCTCTACAAGTCACATGTATATAAACACCCAGTCATATATAGCTCTCTACAAGTCACAGGTACATAAACACCCAGTCATCTATAGCTCTCTACAAGTCACATGTACATAAACACCCAGTCATCTATGGCTCTCTACAAGTCACATGTACATAAACACCCAGTCATCTATGGCTCTCTACAAGTCACATGTACATAAACACCCAGTCATCTATGGCTCTCTACAAGTCACATGTCCATAACAGGCAGGATTTTTTAGCAACCCAGGGTTTGGCATCCATATCTGGCCTAATATTGCACATGTAAAGCCATAACTATTAACATGTAATGTATTATTTCACTAGTTAAATACAGTAGAGGTAAAAAAAAAGTTCCCATAGCGACCAGACTTTTTAGCGACTAACAGAAAAATAGTCTCTAGGGTAAGGAGACTTTTTAACGACTTTGTATCAACCAATGCCGACTACACAAGTCACCAGCTGCTGAACCGACTTTTAAACCTGTTGTTTATTCTTTTAAAAAATGGTTAGCAGCCTAGTTTTAATCTGATTTTGCAGCTGCTACACACCAAGCAGGTGCTGCCTGTACTTGTTTAACCACAATAACTGAAGTGCTCTAGAAGGGTTCTGCCCCTAACCTTAAAAAAGTCAGACTCAGAAAGGTCGCTAGAGAAAAAAAGTCTGGTACAAAAAAAAAAAAAATTGCCAAAAAAGTCGGCTAAAAGTTGCACAAAAAAATCGTGTCAAAAGTCTTCCGTACAGACTTTAACTACAATTCGCCTTATTGGTAAGGTTACCTGCTGTCATCCTCCTAAACTACAGATTGGCAGTCTGAGCTGATGTGAGCCCGCAGTCATGTGTGCAGTCATGTGTGCGCATGCTCCTTGCGTGAGGCAGCGGTATGACCTTGGACCGACCCCCTGTGTGGCCTTGGGGGTGAGAGACTCGGCAGGTCAGTGGCAATTAGCATTAATTGCCCTGCATCGCCGGAGTCCCCCCAGCTCAAATCACATCCAAAGAATTGGATGGAGTATTTCTAGCTATCCTTAATTAGGTGGTTTGAAATGGGGAGGTGGTGGGTCTGAGAACAGTGGCTATCAGTAGCTGCTAGCTATCAGGACTAATATACTGGTGCCGGGTGCCATTGCTTCACGTGTGACCGCTTAGCGCATGGTCTCCGTACTCACAGGTCCTCTGCCGACCTTTTCCTGGGCGCGTGTGATGCGTGGGCTACATCTTCGTTAACTACGTTTAACGTAGTTAAACTACATTTAGAAAGTCGTTAAACCGACTCAATGGGAACTTTTTTTTGACCCCTACTATAGGTGTAGTAGGGGGTGTGGTCAAATTACTGCTCTGCTTGATTTTTCTGGGGAACTCTGAGCTTGTGGCCATGGCTTCCCGACTCCACAAAGGTGTACTGTAGGTTGTAGTCGACATAAGTGCTAATTTTAACCCACAGTGGGCATGCTTGATAGGATAATAGTAGTCGTCCTGTCTGTTTGTCTGTCATACTCTGATTTCAGAGATTGCTGACAAGTAAAAATTGATTTGTAGGTATGAACTTACCCAGAACGATGATTTAAAAGCTTTCATTGTGCTACTTTTTTATTTTTTTATTTCAGGTTGATTTTTGAGAAAACACAAAGTAATTTCCATGTGGACACTAGTTTTAGCAGTAAAGTCTCCTATCGCTCAACAATAGTTTGCTATATGCAGAAAAGTTACCCGAGTGCCGGAATTGGAGTTCTGCGGTGAGTGTCTAGGTCTCTTGCACGGTTGGCTTCTCTTTACGAAGACAGCATTTACATTTACTATTCATTGCTCGAGCTATATACATGGGCTGCATACACACACAAAAACAAAAGGAGGGGCAAAAACAACTATTTCTTAGATTGTAGGAGAATCTGCATGTATATATGAGCCCCTTGTAGTGCTCAGAAACATAATATGCAAATTATGCTGATGTCATGTTTCAGGAATCAAAAAGTAGTAATTTTTAGGAAGGGGGGCGGGGTGGGAATGCAGCCCTGTATATACATGTACTTGATTAGGAATAGCCAAATAAATAATTCTTCTGGTCTGAGCAATGACTTTGTAATAGCTACCTAAGTGTATAATCGTGCGGATGTTTCACACGCTTGGGGTTCATTTATTCTTCTTATCATGTCCCCTGCGATTTTCATAAGTGACGCTATTTAACATCCTCAGTGGTTAATCATACAGTTACAATTCTTATCATGACTAAGCTACATATTATAATTAAAAGAGCAGAGGAAAATTACTGGTCTGAATCTAACATAATTGGAAATTAGCAATTAATGATACAGCATGTAGGGGATGTGCTCACCAGAACTCAAACTCACATGAGCAGGGAATGAAAACAGAAATAAAGCTATTTATTGTTTTAAAATCAATTGTCATCCCCAAAAAACTAGCCAATAATATATACATAGTCTGATAAAACACAATGTGGTTCATGCAACATGCAGGGATCGGAGACTGCAAAAACAACAACAACAAAAAACAAACAAAAAACAACAACAACTGACAACAAACAACAACAACAACAACAACAAATAGTACAATTTTTGTTCAATCAGTTGATAGTGACTAAAAACAATGTACAGTACTGAGGGCCCAAATTTGTAGTTGCCTACAAACTTCAAACACTCAGTATAGAAAGTATGAAGCCTATACAGATCCCATAGCATTTTGGAAGAATATGGATCAAGTTTTTCTTACTGGACATCGAGAGCAATCAATTAGTCTAATTCCTTAATTCCTTGGAGTCTCCTCGAAACTTGCTGTAAGATGGACTTTCCCGGGTCATTTTCAGGCCTTTAGAAGCTTATTTGCTTGTTATAAGGCTGTAGCTACCTACTTTATATGCCTGGCTGTTTATGTTGTTTGCTTTTTGTTTGCAGTTGCTTTGTGGTAGAAATTCAAAAATCAAACTCGAATTCTAAAATGGTAGGTAAACAAATGAACGGGTGTGGTTGTATAGCACCACTCATCTTAATATTTGTCTTTTTCTCTCGTTTCCTCAAAAAACTCAGCCATGACAAATTAAAGGGACTTAAGTAGGCATCTAGTGTGATTTCCTCTTCTCTCGAGGCATACAAAACTGCCATCTTCAGAGCCACTTTAGCCAGAGTGAATGAATGAATGAAAATAATGAGACAGTAATCCTCACGTGTATGCATGCTGAGTATTATAAACTACATGTAGCCCTACTATTGTGTTAGTTAACACTCAATGCTATCTCACAACTTTTCCTCTAAACATACAGGAATCAGGGTTTAAACAAACAGGAATCAGGGTTTAAACAATTATGGCAAGAATGAGTACAACAACCAGCACATGACACACACATATATATACATTAACACAATTCATACTATGAATATCTATGCTAATAAAATTCATAATATGTAGGAGTAACTGTTTGCTGTGTCATACAATTATTCACTGCATATGGAATTGTTACTCTCAACTGGACATCAGGGTCACACTCGCTAGGAACAGTCTCTATTGTCTGCTGATACAAGAGATAGTTGCAGTAATGGCTTCAATAAAGCCCACCTATGACTTCATCACTCCACCTGACAACAACCTGGTGTGCAGTATTTGTCTGGAGGTTGCTAAGGACCCCAAGCAACATGAAGACTGTGGCAAGTTGTTCTGCAGTGAGTGCATTAAGAAGAATGGGAGGAAACCTTGTCCTAATTGCCGAGCTGAAAATCCAAAGTATTTCAAAGATAAAAGAGGTGAGATTCTATATTTAACCTATGTACATGCACAGCAGGTATTAAAGAATTTAGTTGTAATTGGCGAGCGAGCGAGACACTTACAGGGGTAACACAATTGAAATCGGGGATGTTTGTTTGTTTATATATATGGACGTACGTATGTCATTTTGTACTTTGACCCTCTGTATTTCTGTGTTCGCTCCACGTTCGACCCCGTCCCAAACTTCACTAAACAGAATCCTCCGGTTTAGCGACCATTACCTGTATCGCCTTAGAAATTGAATTGTTTACGGCTTTGAATTGTTTTGCGGGTGCAGTTAAAACTCAAAAACTTATGGCAGCTCCATTTCTATTCGAGTTAGTGGTGGTGGTAAGTTAATACGCTATTTGTCACAGTTATAAGCCCTACTCAACAGTATCTACTTAAAAATTCATTGTCCACTAGACTTACCACAAAGGTAAGTCTTGCGTAGGTATGTTCAGTTGTGTGAAAGTATTGTGCGTTACAACTACTATTAAGAATATCACAAAGAAATTTTTAAATAACGTGATTTGATTTTGTTGCTGTTGCGGGAGCGGTTACTATGACACTGAAACCCCTTTACCGCATACGTAATTTAATAACTCGACTTTATTTTAGTAGCTTACTGAGTGTTAGTTGTTACAATCTAATTTAACAATAGTGTAGTTTAAGGCTCGCTCGCCATTTGTGCTCAAGCACACCACTAGTTTATATATATGGACGTACGTTGTATGTCATTTTGTACTTTGACCTTCCGTATTTTTGTGTTCGCTCCGCGTTCGACCCCGTCCCAAACTTCACTAAACAGAATCCTCCGGTTTAGCGACCATTACCCGTATCGCCTTAGAAATTGAATTGTTTACGGCTTTGAATTGTTTTGCGGGTGCAGTTAAAACTAAAAAACTTATGGGGGTTCCATTTCTATTCGAGTTAGTGGCGGTGGTAAGTTAATACGCTATTTGTCACAGTTATAAGCCCTACTCAACAGTATTTACTTAAAAATTCATTGTCCACTAGACTTACCACGAAGGTAAGTCTTGCGTAGGTATGTTCAGTTGTGTGAAAGTATTGTGTGTTACAACTACTATTAAGAATATCACAAAGAAAAATTTAAATATGTAACATGATTTGATTTTGTTGCTTCTTTTTCAATTCGAACTGTTGCGGGAGCGGTTACTATGACATTGAATCCCCTTTATCGCATACGTAATTTAAAAACTCGACTTTATTTTAGTAGCTTGAATGCTAGTTGTTAAAATCAAATTTAACAATAGTGTAGTTTAAGGCTCGCTCGCCATTTGTGCTCAAGCACACCACTAGTATATACAGTAAGCGAAGTTTCGGATTTTGCATTGCTACTGTAATACAGGAGAGTAACACTTGCTATTGTTGTTTTTTTCTTCGTCAAAGCAACATTTCTGGAGCCTGTAAACAAAACTACAAAAAAACAACAACCTACAATAACACATTACATCAGATAACCGATTGGCATTTTTTTAGATGTTAGGGCCGGACCTCACAGGCTTAAATTTTTTACTGTCGGAAGCCCAAGATAGCTAGCAGGAGGCTTACGAAGTGTGAACCTACATGTACATTGTAGATAAAGCGACATGCTAGTCGAAGTTTTAGTCAGCCAACTTTATTGAAGTAGGTTAGAGTCTTGTATTAGATCCTTTTTTTGTGTGCCTACTGGACATAACATATACACTAGTGGTGTGCTTGAGCACAAATGGCGAGCGAGCTCCCTAGTTAGGCTACATAAAACTACAGTATTGTGATTATTTTTAACTCCATACATTCCGCGACTAAAATCGGTCCAGTAACAGGGTTTCAATGCCATAGTAACCACTCGCCAGAACTGTTCAACTTAAAAACCAATAAAAAAATCACTAGGCATTTCTGAGGAGTTACCGCACAGGTTTGAACCTAACTATTGACATTATGCTCACTGCAGCAGTAGCCGAAAAAGCGGTGTAAAGGCAGCTAATATTTATATTTGCTACTAAAACGTTTATGTTGTGCTTTTCTTTAGCTAAGCAGTAGCTGTAACGCACAACACTTTCACATATTCATGTACTGAACTTTGACTTACTACCTTCATGCTTAGACTATATTGGACAATGGATTTTCAGGTAAGGAACAACACTGTTGTGTAGGGTGTACAACTATGACAAACACCGCATGAACTCACCACCACCACCACTAATCTGAATAAAACATGAACTCTAGTAAGTTGGTTAAATTAATCTGCACTTGCAAAATAATTCAAAGTGGTAAACAATTCAATTTTCTTTAATGATGTAGGTAAAGATAGACAAATCAAAAGATTCTGTTTAGTGGAGTATTGGGACGAGATCGAACTCCTAGGAAACACAAGAATGTAAGGGTCAAAGTACAAAATGACATACAGTAGGAGTCAAAATTTTTTTCGAATTCCGTTCCATAGAACGGCCGTCACAAAATAAAAAAACGGGGGGAAAACGGTACGCCGTTTGTTGAAAAACGGCCGTTCCGTTTCGACTGCGTTACCGTTTTAATCTTTCTCGTTCACCGTATGTCTCGCTCAAAGAAATATAAAAAATCGTTTATCCAATAAAACGTTCCGATTTTTTGTTTACAGGCTCCAGAGGCGGAGCTTTTCGAGTTAAAAATTGAAGCCGTCCTATTCGAAGTTGTCTCGCAGATAATTGTCAGTTCGACCACCGCACAGTATCGATGTTTTCTCGTTGTTAGGGCCTTCTCGGGCTTAGAATTTTTACTACTGGAGGTCCATCAGTAGCTAACAGAAGATCTACGAAGTGCGGACCTCGTTATAGCTCTGTGCCCATCGGAACTTCAGTCTGAGTTTTATTGAAGCAAGTTAAAGTCTTATACGAGCTTTTTTTCACTATCCCCGTAGCGTTTAATGGTCAATACAAGGCCTTAGCTTGCTGATATAGCTATAGAAGAGTTTCTAGCTAGAAAATATCTGTGAATCGACGAAAATGCTTCGCCGTTTTTTTTTACCGTTTTAGTAAACGGTGTCGGCCGTTTAGTCAAAACGGTACGAAACGCAACGATAAAAACTACGGTTAAAAAACTACCGTTTTACGGCCGTACTACGGAACGGAATTCGAAACTTTTTTTTGACTCCTACTGTACGTACATCCAAACATATAAACAAACAAACATCCCGACTTTCAATTGTGTTACCGCTATAAGTGTCTCGCTTTTGCTCGCTCGCCAATACGTACGTATATTCTAAATTTTAACAGCAATAAAATGTACACTTGACCAATTTTCTCAACTGCTATACATATGTACATACAAACATACATACATACATAGGTGAGAGAGAGATAAAGGAGCTAGGTGTGAGATGTGCTAGCAGAGAGAGAGGCTGTCCATGGACTGGGACTATTGGAACACTAGACACACACCTAGCTACCTGTGAGTATCTTCTGATCACATGTCCCAACAAGTGTGAGGATGATAAAGATGGCGGACAGATACAACTCATGAGGAAAGACTTGGAGGAACACGTACAATCAAGATGTCTGAAGAGAGCCTTTGAATGTCCCCACTGTGGAGAGAAAGGAACATATGCTAGCATTATGGTAGAGCATGATAAAGTTTGTAAAAAGAAAATGGTGGCCTGTCCCAACCAGGGTAGCGGATGTCCATTATCTGTGGAACGAGGGAAGACCAAACAACACGTGAGTGTGTGTGAGTTCACTGAAGTAGCCTGTGCCTATGAGAGCCTTGGCTGTGGAGTGAGGATGATGAGGAAAGATGTGGAGAAACACAAGAGAGAAGCTAGAGAGAAGCACTTGGACTTAGCACTAGATACTGTCAGCTCACGTGAAGAACAACACAAGACACTGTTAGAAGGAGTGGTATTTGTATTCAAACTACCAGGATATGCCAGCAAGAAAGAGGAGGATGAGAGATTTTACTCGACACCATTTTATACTCACTCTGGGGGCTACAAATTCAGCATCAGAGTTGATGCTAATGGTAATGGTGATGGTGATGGCACACATGTGTCTGTATTCACTGAGATATCAGAAGGTCGCTATGACGACCAGCTACCATGGCCCTTCAAGGGAAGTGTCACATACCAACTATTAAACCAGTTGGCAGATGACAGACATCATCACATAGTGAACATATTTACTGACACTGCTGACATGCAGGTTGGTAGCTGTAGTGGTTGTCAACAATTTCTTCCTCACTCTTCTCTCTGCCATGACCCAGCCACCAACGTACAGTACCTCCTGGATGATACACTGTACTTCAGAGTGTCAGTGAAAGTGGACAACCACAAGCCATGGCTGGTCTGCACTGACAAAATTAACATGGACTCCATCAAAACAATAAACAACAACAAAACATTGAAGGATGGTGAACAATTCGTTTTCAAAGTAACTGGATACAGTGTAAGGAAATCTATTGCAGATGACTGCACTAGTGACACCTTCTATACTAGTCCTGGTGGGTACAACATGTGTATTAGGATATATCCAAATGGATCTGGTCGTGGTACTGGTACACATGTGTCAGTGTATGCCAAGCTATTAGAAGGTTCCTGTGATGCTAATCTGTCGTGGCCCTTCTTGGGAACTGTCACATTCACACTACTAAACCAGTTATCAGATGAGAACCATCACACTATGACAGTGGAGTTTGAAACTATTGATAATAGCCATGTTGGTCAATCTTTAGGCTATTCAACATTTCTCCTTCAATCTGCACTAGCCCACAATCCAGTCAAGAACACCCAGTACCTCATGAATGACACTCTGTACTTCAGAGTGTCTGTAAAGGAGACCACTCACAAGCCATGGCTGATGTGTACTGACATCAGTAAAACTTACTAAGCCACATATGACATTGATTTTCCGTCGCTAGAGACCATCTCTCATCCTCACATCCACAAGACTACAACCCAGACTTGATTGTTGAGTTTCCTAGTATTATAAATACACTCCCCAGATCATTTTTCCATGGTATTAGCACAAATTAGCTCTTATTTTTTGTGAAGAATTATTATTAGATTAAAATTACAATTTTCTAAAAAAAAAAAAAAAAAATCCATTTAAATTAAAAAACTGAAATTGTAGGTGTGACACTAGGCACTACTAGTCCATGTCAGTAAAGCAAAGAGATAAACTAACACATGTACAACAACCACAAGCATGCCTAATACTGCAACACAATTTGTGGGGGACGATCGTAACTCCGCCCTCCACGTAGCAACTAAATCGGGAGCTTGTCTGGTCAACCCTTTCCGAAGGACCAGGATCTTGCACACCCTCTGACGCAGGTAAATACATGTACCAGGCCTCAACCTCTGTCACCTAGGCAATTGAAGTCTCGGCACTAGCAACCCAAAGCGCACACTCCACCCCAAATACAGAGATGGTTCGGGAAATACGCAAGAACAACTTAGACAAATAATTGAACACTATATATAGTAAGGGTGATACACAAATACGAGTGGGTTTAATATGGGCGGAGTTCGATGTTCCCGAGAAAGTTCCTTCAGGCGGCGGCCTTTTCCAAATCGGGTGCGTAGTCCCGAACACAATTCATGCTTGATAGGTAATGTAGGTGTGGCATTGACTTTCAGAAACTAATGATTTGATTTTAATAGGATAAGCCCAAGATTTGCCAAAATTATTTGGAGCACACACACGCACTAGCAAATACAAATTCTCTTGCTGCCACTAAGTGGTCACCACACCTGGCAGTGCCAGGATGCCTGTGCACTACTGTAGGAGACAAAATAAAGTCCCGAATTCCATTTCGTAGGAACGGCCGTCACACAATTACGCCGTAGTTACTCTGTATTACGACGACGACACCGCTAATCCATAAAGTAAACGCGCAATTTTTGTGGTAAGATCCTTGCAGCTAACGGCGCATTAATTACTAGATAATTATATACGTGCCTCAGCAAGACATTTTTCCAGCGTGCCCGCTACAGTTGCTGCTTTGAACTGCTTCTTTCTTTTACTATTGCTCTCCGCTACTTGATTGTCGTCGTCGTTCCTTGACGGTTCGCCAGTCGTCGCCGGTTCTCCCACTGACTGCTCGCTAGCCGATGCCGATTCTCCCGTAGAATACTCGCTAGCCGATGCCGATTAGAATACTCGCTAGCCGGCAGTGTTTCTCCTTCTGACTGCTCGCTAGCCTACTCCAATTCATCGACAGAATACTTGCTAGCCGTCGTCGTTTCTCCTTCTGACTGCTCGCTAGCCTAAAATATAGAAACGGCTACAATAAGGGTCAAACTACGGGTGACGCCGTACGGAGTGGGTGGGGCGAATTATTGTTTACGCGTGTAATAAGCGTTAAGAGCGGTAGAGAGTGAGCATTTTTTTATGCCGTATTTCCGCTGTAACTCCGCCAATCGGCGACTTTAGAAAGTATACCGGGCGATTTTGAAATTACGTAGGAGCGATTTTTCAACGTATTTACAACTCCACTTTGGGAACTTTTTTTTACCCCTACTGTACATATGGGCTGCATACACAAAAACAAAAAAAAACAAAAAACTAGGAGGGGCAAAAACAACTTTCTTAGATTCTGGGAGAATCTGCATGTGTAAGAGACCCTTGTAGTGCTTAGAAACATAATATGCAAATTATGCTGATGTCATGTTGCAGGAGTCAAAAAGTAGTAATTTTTAGGGAGGGGGGCGGGGTGGGAATGCAGCCCTGTATATACATGTACATGTACTTGATTAGGAATAGTCAAATAAATAATTCTTCTGGTCTGAGAAATGACTTTGTAATAGCTACCTAAGTGTATAGTCGTGCGGATGTTTCACACCCTTGGGGTTCATTTTTTCTTCTTCTTATCATGTCCCTTGCGATTTTCACAAGTGACGCTTTTTAACATCCTCAGTGATTAATCATACAGTCACAATTCTTATCATGACTAAGCTACATATTATAATTAAAAGAGCAGAGGAAAATTCGCCAACTTACTTACATGGTTTTGGAAAGAGTAAATGGTGGTAGGAATTACTGGTCTGAATCTAACATAATTGGAAATTAGCAACTAATGATACAGCATGTAGGGGATGTGCTCACCAGAACTCAAACTCACATGAGCAGGGAATGAAAACAGAAAAAAAGCTCTTTATATTCACCTGACAGTGACTTGAAAAAGAAATCAGCACAAACATAAGATAAAGCTGCAGAAATATTATTTTAATAAAAGAGCAAAAGGTGTGAACCGTAGTAATTTCAAAGCTTTAATGCATTATAATACATGTAGTAAAATTAAAATGCTTCAAGATACAAAATCATTGGGCTAAAGTTATTCATTGTGCCTATAGTAACTGAGCAGCAAGTTGCACAAATGTATGAATATCTTTGCTAATTAAATTCATAATACGTAAGAATACACGATTGCTAGGTAACAAAAATGCACTGCACATGCAATTTTGACTCTCTACTGTATATCAGGACCACACCTGTGAGGCACTGTCAAATCTCTATTGTCGGCTGATACAAGAGATAGTTGCAGTAATGGCTTCAATAAAGCCCACCTATGACTTCATCATTCCACCTGACAACAACCTGGTGTGCAGTATTTGTCTGGAGGTTGCTAAGGACCCCAAGCAACATGAAGAGTGTGGCAAGTTGTTCTGCAGTGAGTGCATTAAGAAGAATGGGAGGAAACCGTGTCCTAATTGCCGAGCTGAAAATCCAAAGTATTTCAAAGATAAAAGAGGTGAGATTTAAATTGTTAGCTGATATTTTGCGAACAAGCCTACATATTATGTTAAAAGAATTTTAGTTGTACATGTATGTAGTACATACATATACAGTATGCATTGTAATGAAGTATCAGCTAGCCCTAGCCCTAGCCCGTATTGTAATAGCGCTGCTGGAATACAGGAGTAGTTAAACCCATTTTCACAGTATTTTTTTTTACCCATATGTTCTGCACGTTTCCGACTAAACCATAAAAACTTAAAGTTTGTGTCAAATTCAGTAACGATACTCTTCCATGGCAATATCAGAGCCTTGTGCTTGTATACCCTATAAAAGTAAACCAAAATCTAATTTCAATAATTTGCGCAAAAAATTTTCTTGTTCGAACAGCCAACATTGTTAATTAAAACTTAACCCAACATTTCGACTTCTTGCCGAAGTCCTCTTCAGGGGTCAACTGAGGTCGAACTCCCCGTGGTAATATAATAACACAATGTAAACAGCAATTCATCTTGCTGTTTACTTTGTGTTATTATTATTGTAATTATTTCTGCCGAGAACGGCTGAATCATTGAAAATCTACAGTAGAATGTCAGTTATCCGGACTTCAGTTATCCGGAAACGTAGGTCAACCAGACATCAAAATTTAAAGCCCACCTGCCACCACGTTTTGCTGTTATACTGTAGTGTACTAGAGAATGGCTACCAGCAAGAGGAAAAGAGTGGTGCTAAGCATTAAGGACAAGCTGGAAGTATGCTGCTTATCAAAAAAAAAGTTAGTTGGAGGCTGCTTTTAACCATAGCAGCAGCTGTATTAGTAAAACATGTACATTGGCTTACCCCCAACACTGACTTAGATCAACCTCTCCGACAGATTGCTGCCACTTTTGGAGTTGGCAAATCCACTGTATACGACATTATAAAAAATGAAGAGAAACTTAAAACCTTCCAGACTGAGGTAGAAGATGGTGACTGCATTAAGATGGATAACACAAGACAACACAAAAATAGTAGCTTCAGTTATCCGGAATATTCACTTATCCGGACACCCTCCGGTGGTCCCATTTAATTTGTTTTATAAAGAATGCTGACTTTCCATGGGCATACCACTCTCACTACCAGATTCTACTACTCACACTTCTCATAGACCATAGAAACAACCTTCGCATGATTAAAAAACGGGGAAAAAGGTACGCCGTTTGTTTAAAAAAATGGCTGTTCCGTTTGACTGCGTTACCGTTTTAATCTTTCTCGTTCATCGTATGTCTCGCTCAAAGAAATATAAAAAATCGTTTATCCAATAAAATGTTCCGATTTTTTGAAGCCGTCCTATTCGAAGTTGTCTTGCGGAGAATTGTTAGTTCGACCACTGTACAGTATTGAAGTTTTCTCGCTGTTAGGGCCTTCTCGGGCTTAGATTTTTTACTGCTGGAGGTCCATCAGTAGCTAACAGAAGATCTACGAAGTGTGGACCTCATTACAGCTCTGTGCCCATCGGAACTTCGGTCTGCAGCTTTATTGAAGCAAGTTAAATTTTTGTACGATCTTTTTTGCACAATCCCCGTAGCGTTTAATGGTCGATACAAGGCCCTAGCTTGCTGATATAGCTATGGAAGAGTTTCTAGCTAGAAAATATCTGTGAATCGACGGAAAAGCTTAACTGTTTATTACCATTTTAGTAAACGGTGTTGGCCGTTTAGTCCAAACGGTACGGAACGCAACGATAAAACCATGGTAAAAAAACTATCGTTTTACGGCCGTACTATGGAATGGAATTCGAAACTTTTTTTATCTCCTACTGTAGATCTCGAGTAGTAAAAATCTCGGCCAGTGGTGGCCTTTACATTAAGAAAACATTGGTACCATGCGACAATCATACTTAGAACTATTAGAAAACTGCTAATGGATGATGGCTTAAAAACAACAACAAAAACAACAAACAACCAAACAAACAAAAAACACTAAAACTATATCAGATAATAAATGAGGGAGGCTATAGCGAATGCGGAAGATCGCAATGGTAACATGGTCAACTGAAATCACTATATTTTACTAATTATGGCACCATTTTACACCCCTTTTGGTTTTATAATGCCACAATCATTCCACAAAACAGAATTTGAATGTTATTATGGAATTTACTGTTATATATAATGTGTGTGTGTGTACAAATTATATTCTGTAATATAACTGCTATGAAAATACATGTATACTCTTGATTGACTTTCTCATTATACCCTCAATACTATTATGTTAAGGGTGGCCGCACACCGCCTACGCAATTTTTTATTGATGGTTGCTATGCACGATTACTACTATTGTATACTTACAGGGGCTTCTCCACTACAACACAAGGACAAAGTACCTGCCGAAGGAGCCGCTCACTAATTTTAGAGCGAATCTGGAGGAAATATCGGGGCCTGGTTATAAAACTTTGTAGCACTTTTTTGGAGCGGTGCGATAAGTTGGAGCTCCGCAATTTGGTGCACTACTAGCCGAGCCGATACTCTACTGCAACATAACGAGTTCTTATCCATTTCAATATTACTTTATGATTTATTCGCAATTTTTTCTATTTATAAGATATTGAAATATTCTCGTTATGGTGCAGTTCATTTTTTTTTGGTTTACCCGTGTGTAAAATTTTTGTGTCGTTCTCATTATTAGATTCCAAGAAAAACTCATACAAAATTTGGAACTTTAATTCCACTCGCAATTCTTAAGAAATAGCCCCACCCCCATATCTCGTACTACGAGTACGCGAGCAATTTTTTTTTCAATTAGTTTGTATTGGTTCTAAAAAGAGCCCGCCTATATCAAGAGTAAACAAACATCAATACTACAATAACAAGAGAGTCAGAAGAGAGAGCAGTTTATTGGAGATAGCCAGAGGTGAAGGTATTAGATCTGCGCAGCTTGGGAAGTCTTCGCTCCGCAGAAATAGAGCCTGGTGGATCCATCAGCTTGAGTTCAGGTGCGCAGAGTCCGGAGAACGGCTACTGGAGGAGAGGAAGCCTGGTGCACCTTGCCGCGTGAGCTCAGACGACGTATGGAGAGTTGCTGTAAACGAATATGAGACAACAAGAAGCTAAACTAAAACACCACAACTTCGCAAAGTATACTTCTGCTACTAATGCGCGATTGTTTCTGCTCGCGTATTATCGAATGGTGGGGTATTGGCGGGGAATAAATTAATGTCCGGATCTACAGGCGGTGCGCGTTGCTATGTGCGGCCACCCTTAACAGCAATAAAAATGTACACTTGACCAACTTTCTAAATGCTACTGTAACATACTGTACATACACACATACATACATAGGTGAGAGAGAGATAAAGGAGCTTGGTGTGAGATGTACTAGCAGAGAGAGAGGCTGTCCATGGACTGGGACTATTGGAACATTAGACACACACCTAGCTACCTGTGAATATCTTCTGGTCACATGTCCCAACAAGTGTGAGGATGACAAAGATGGTGGACAGACACAACTCATGAGGAAAGACTTGGAGGAACACGTACAATCAAGATGTCTGAAGAGACCTTTCAAATGCCCCCACTGTGGAGAGAAAGGAACATATGCTAGCATTACAGTAGAGCACGACAAAGTTTGTGATAAGAAAATGGTGGCTTGTCCCAACAAAGAAAGCGGATGTCGATCATCTGTGGAACGAGGGAAGACCAAACAACATGTGAGTGTGTGTGAGTTCACTGAAGTAGCCTGTGCCTATGAGAGCCTTGGCTGTGGAGTGAGGATGATGAGGAAAGATGTGGAGAAACACAAGAGAGAAGCCAGAGAGAAGCACTTGGACATGACACTAGATACTGTCAGCTCACTCAAAGAACAACACAAGACACTGTCAGAAGGAGAGGCACTTGTATTCAAACTACCAGGATATGCCAGCAAGAAAGAGAAGAATGAGAGATTCTACTCGACACCATTTTATACCCATTCTGGAGGCTACAAATTGTGTATTAAAGTTGATGCTAATGGAGTTGGTGATGGTGCAGGCACACATGTGTCTGTTTTCACTGAGATATCAGAAGGTCGCTATGACAGCCAGCTACCATGGCCATTCGAGGGAACTGTCACATGTCAACTATTAAACCAGTTGGCAGATGACAGACATCATCACGTAGTGAACATATTTACTGACACTACTGACATGCAAGTTGGTAGTTCTAGAGGTGGTCCACAATTTCTTCCTCACTCTTCTCTCTGCCCTGACCCAGCCACCAACACACAGTACCTCCTGGATGACACACTGTACTTCAGAGTGTCAGTGAAAGCGGACAACCACAAGCCATGGCTGGTCTGCACTGACAAAATAAACATGGACTCCATCAAAACAATAAACAACAACAAAGCATTGAAGGATGGGAAACAATTTGTTTTTAAAATAACTGGATATAGTGCATGGAAAGCTATTGCATATCAATACTTCAGTGAGTCCTTCTACACTAGTCCTGGTGGATACAACATGTGGATTAGGTTATATCCAAATGGATCTGGTTCTGGTAAAGGCACACATGTGTCAGTGTTTGCCAGACTACTAGAAGGTTCATATGATGCTAGTTTGTCGTGGCCCTTCGTGGGAAGTGTCACATTCACACTACTCAACCAGTTATCAGATGAGAACCATCACACAATGACAGTGGAGTTTGAAACTATTAATAATAGCCATGTTGGTGACTCTTTAGGCTATAATACATTTATCCTTCAATCTGCACTAGCCCACAATCCAGTCAAGAACACCCAGTACCTCATGAATGACACTCTGTACTTCAGAGTGTCTGTAAAGGAGACCACTCACAAGCCATGGCTGATGTGTACTGACATCAGTAAAACTTACTAAGCCACGTATGACATTGATTTTCCGTTGCTAGAGACCATCTCTCATCCTCACATCCACGAGACTACAACTCAAACTTGATTGTTGAGTTCCTAGTATTGTACACACACTAGCTCAAAAATATTTTCCCACTGTATTAGCATTAGCTCTTATTTTTGTAAAGAATTATTACTAGATTAAATTTTGCTAATAGTTTAGTTTTCTAAAAAAAATTCATTGTAGGTGTGACAGTAGGCACAGCTAGTCCATGTCAGTAAAGCAAAGAGATTAACTAACATAAAACAACCACAAGCATGCCTAATACTGCAACACAATTCATGCTTGATAGATAATGTAGGTGTGGCATTGACTTTCAGAACTAATTGTTTGATTTTAATAGGAAGTACCTCAAGATTTATAAAAAAAAAATATGTGGAGCACACACACACACATGCAAAATACAAATGTAAATTCTCTTGCTGCCGCTAGCCAGGATGCCTGTGCACTAAGCAGGCACTGTGAGCCGTGCAAGCAAAGCTCCTGGAGCCGGGCTAGGAACTCACAGGAGAACAGGCATTTCCTCACAGCAAGTGGTGTGGGCACCCAAAGTCCCACATGGACCATTGCTGTTTCATGAGAAAAGGCCTTGAATTTGCACCCCAGCAAATGCCAGGTCCCCAATCACAGCTGGGTGGACTGGTGGGAGGCAGATGGAAAATCAGATGGAAAATGGCCTGAATGTGGGTTGAACTTAGGACCTCAGGCCCTGAGCAAACGTCACAACCACTACACCATACAGCCACCACACACAAATAAGCATTATGTCTGAGCAGTGTATAAAACCCCTCCAAAAAAGTTATGTTACAAAAAACAAAGAATTACTGCTCAAACACACTTCGCTATAAGTTGCTACTGACCATGAAAGGACATACAGTATCAGTGCCAAACTCTGAAGTTGTTTGAGTTTTTTTTTTATAAATCTAAATATATTTACAGACATCAGAACTGTAGCAATCTGACAGTTTGACTATGCAGGAAGTTCATGTACAAATACGTAACTTGACATGATATGTGTGTAGCAAACACAGTTTATCTTAATATAAAGCTATACAATAAGATGGATAAGCAGTGGTTTTTATACACAATTCTACAAGCACAGTACTTGTCATGGACCTGAACACATCTATGTATATATTGTCACTCACCTCCAGTTCAAAGGGAAAGGGAAGGCCAGAAATTCTCAATTCTCTCTCCAAATACTACAAACAAAAAAGTCCATGCAAAATTGACTTTAAAACAGACACAGCTTCATAAATAATACAGAAGTACACAGCTTGTAATGTCAGCCTATAGGTATTGTAGCTAGATAATGTTTCTCTTCCATTTTGCTTCCAATTAATTATAGCCTGCACTTTCAGATTTAATAACTTTAACTTGCAGTGGTGATGCTTTGTGAGTATCAAAGACATTGTTTCTACATACTTTAAATAATTGTATTAATCTTGTGATGTGCTTTAGTACAAAAATGGCGAGTGAGTTATGTGCACAATTGTACATACATGTACATAACAAGGTAAATCACTTCAAACCTTAAACCTGATAACGTTATTTTATCATTCCTATTATTATAGCTAATTTTATCATTATAAAAAAAGTACATGCAAAAATTTTGGTTCATTGTTGTTGTTTTTGTGGAGGATTAAGTAGGGTCATCACACGCTACTTACTAGATGTTACGAACATTAGATTTTTTTTACTGTTGGAGATCCAACCATAGCTAGTAGAAGGTCTACAAAGAGTGGGCCTGGTTAGAGTGGTACACTCATTGGAACTTCAGTCGGTCAGATTTATTGAACCAAGTTAAATTGTGTTGTATGAGTTATGTAGCATAATCCAACGGGTTACAAGGCTTAAGCTTGCTGATAAGAGTTTCAAGCAAGAAAATATTAGTGGATTAACAGAAAAGCGAAACATTTTTTTAAAAGTTTTAATAAACGATGTTGGCAGTATAGTTATAATGGTATGACAATACAGTAAAAACAACTGATTATTAATTGTACATTATATATAATATGCACCATTCAATATAGCACACTATACATATACCATATTCCCCCTGATGTGCACCCTCAATTAGACTGTGCACATGACCTAGTGCTTGATGACCATTACCAAATTAGACACAAAACTAAAGTGACAAAATAGTCCATGTAACCGACAGTTCATGCACACTGAGGTGTTACTTTCATTTGGTTAAACTTGTAATGCTCAACTTGTAAACAATTTTTTTCAAACCATATTATACCACCTATGCCAAGGATTTGTTTACTGTGTGTGTGTATGTGTGTGTGTGTGTGTTGGGGAGGAGGGGTCATTTTAGCTGATGAACCAAAAATTTTGCGACCAATACAATGTAAGCAGGACTGTCCATCATGTACAGTACATACTCATGGCCAGTGGTATTCAGTGGAATACATGTATTAGGGAGAAATAGACACTGTACAAGGCAGCTCAATAAGATTGATACCAGTTGGCTTACTATCATTTACTACTACTATATCAACTGTGATTAGTACAAAGCCAGTGAGACTAATGAACAGTTGAAGGAGGTATCAACCAACTACACGTACATGTATGTGTCCTAATTTAAATACACCAGTAAAAATTCGTCTGACTTTCCCATCAACCTCACTGGTGATCACATTCTCAGATGAAGATGGCAACCTGTGGGTGTACATGTAGCAGCATAGACTCTGAGATTCTAATAGTTCATAATTAAAAAAAAAAAAAAATTCTTCTCTATACTCCAAGGTCCAGCGACAAAAAGAGAGAAAAATAATCAAAGAAGAATATCAGTTTAATAAATTTAGTTTGTTTCACGCTTAGTTTTGCTTATTGGTTCAAGTCTTCAATACTTTACATTCTACTTTGTTCCACCTAGCAAGGCTCATTTTAGTGGGGCAATGAAAGTCAAGGCTCATTTTAGAAAGGCAACGTCTTTTCCAGCTTTTGGGGGGGGGGGGGAGGAGTCAATACAAATTCCAGCAAGGCTAAATAAATAGCTCATCCCTGTTCATACAGTACGTACAATTACAAAACAGTTCATACACAATTTAAAACCAACCCAAGTGTAATCTATTCAAGAATATAGCTTATACATACATGCAATACATGCACACACACACACATATATATAATATACATGTACACTTATTGGCTCTAATTTGTAAGTGTTTAGCTTCTCATTGAGCATTAATATTACGTACATAAACGTATGTACAATGTATGTTGGTATACTTTCACATATTGTGGAGTTGGAAGTTTAGAATAGTACAATATACTCTACATCGCATTGGAAAGGACAACACCACCACCATCAAATCTTCTCACAAGCATATCCTACTATGTCCTTCTTTACCAGTGCTCACCTCTCTGAGAACACACAGTCTGATGAAGATGAACTGCTTCTCTTGAACAATGGCAGATGCCAGCTCATCAAACTCTCCCTGCTTCTCTTTAGTCTCTCCAGTACACTCAGACATGGAATGACCTGGACACACACACACACAAACACACACACAAACACATAAGAGAAGCAATAGTTTAAAAATAGTACTGATAAGTAAATACGTAAGAGTGTACAAAAATTGCACTCCACGAAAAAAGAAGAACATTCCACATAAAAGTTCAAAACCAAATGCTGCTATTTTCATGTGCTACTGTGAGTTTCAGCGATGATACTGTATGCATGAGCAGTCAATAAATAAAGAATAAAAAGTCAATTTTTGTCATGAAGTAATGTGTTTGGCATAAACCAATGCAATGGGAGAGATTGGTGCAGTGTATGTGATGAACTAATGATTGTCATTATGTGAACCTTTGAAGTGGTTCTCTGACTGAATTGTTTAGTGGTTGCATTAGAGTCTCCTACTAATTGCTGGAATGCTGCACAGTAAATACATACAACTGTTCCAGCAGGTGATACATATATGAACGAACGAACATTAGTTAACACATAAATGGATATGGCGTTGTTCAGTGTACACTTCTGACAGTCAAAACTGAAACTAATGTGTATATTATCAAATGAAATACAAAGAATAACAAACTACAACGTAGTATAACCTGGACTCTATTAATCCACTTAGTATTACATTATCATCTACCCTCACAGCACTTGTTTACGCATAATGTTTAATAGGGGGAGGGGGGGGGGGGGGGGGGGGAATGAGCCCAATATATTATATCGATGCTGACACCCTAAAAGCTCAGTGTAGCAATATTTAGCCAGTCCAGTAGCCTAGTGGTCTAGCAGATGCTCTATCCTACATGTCACGTATATTTGGGGAAAAGAAGTGCTTAGTCCTGTCCCAATGATATAAACCATTCCATACTGAAAACCATTTCAAAACACTTGGAAATCCCAACATCTCAACATGTCTTCAGCCGTGAGGTTCGTACACAGGACAGAGAGCACTCTGAAGTGCAGCGCTTGTCTGCAGACTTCCAGGGAACCATGGCAACATGAGGAATGTGGCAAGATACTCTGCCAGAAGTGTATGGAGAAGTATGGAAGAAGGCCATGCCCCAGCTGTGAGGGGACAAGCCAACACTTTCACAAGAGTAAGTGAAGTCAATTACAAGACCCTGCTGGTTGTTGTCTAGCAAAGTATAAGTATCTAGTAATTACATACATACCCTACATAAGTACATATGACATTAATTGTGGAGGTCAGGTTTGAAAGGAGAAAAAATATGAATGGCCTTGGTCACACAAACTAGAAAGTAGGAATTAACTAGAGCCTCCAAGACATACATACATACATACATACTAGTCATACAGTCAGAAGTGATGGTATTTGGGGTAAATCCTAGCTTGTCGTTGGGAATATGTATATGTACAAATGTCTGAATGTAAAAACAAAAGATACAGACACACTTGTTGATGTCCCAGCTTAGAGAAAGAACACATCAATGGCTTGTAAACAACTGAGGTCACGAAGGAAGAAATAATGCTCACACCAATACAACATAGTTTCTTAGGTATATTTTACCTAAGAAAATTTTTACCTTTGGCAGTGATGTTGATGTGTGTGTGTGTATGTATGTGCGTGTGCATTTTTGCATGGCATTTGTGTGTGTGCTTGTGTTTGTCCACGCATCACAGGTCATATGACACATACATGTACATGTATACAGTACATGGCTAAGGAGAGAGGGAGGGAGGATAGTGAGAAAGTATGCTAGAAAGAAAGGAGCAAAGTTACAGTACTACGTTAAATGCTATAAAATCTAGAGGTGTTACCTGCATAGACTTACATATACATGTAGGTGAAGTACATTACATATTAGAGGCTACAGTAGAACACAGCTTAAATTAACATCTACTCTGCCATGCACATGTACAGCTGGAAAAACGTAATAAAATAATAGAGTTTGTACTTATGTGACCGTGCACAGGAAAATCGAGCTCAACGGCCCCAGCAAAAAAATAAATAATAATAATAATTTTTTTTTGTGCGCACTAACACATTCATCAGAATCCAAATATTGAGCTCTCCAAGTTGTATAGCTGTAGCTTCAACCATTACTACATATGGGACGTAACAGTTTCAATCCACAGGTTTCTTCAGTGCATTTTTAAGAAGTAAAACGATCCTTTCTTGATGCCTATGCACGGCCACGTTGTGCCCAATCTTCCTGTGCATGGGTTGCATATACAAAGTAAAGATTATACTGGTCTCGTTCCAATAGGTCAAGATGAAATCCATACTACATTGGTAAGGTGTGGTAATAAGAAGAAAGGTTGTGACTGGTCTGGGACGCGAGGATCACTACAGGATCACATGACCCAGTGCCACTTCAATACTGCCTCAAGTGAAGCACTCCACTCTATTATGGAGACCACACCTAACAACGACATCTATGTGAACTGCGCTACAGTTAAAAGTCCACCAAATCTGGTAAGGAGCTTCAGTGTAGGAGGCTACAGAGAGAAATACACACACTCACACACATACGAACCATTATTTGACAGCAGATTCCAATCAGAGGAGAGTGATTCATACGAAACTCCCGATCATTTGCCAGAAACAATACCATACTTATCACAACAAATCAATGAGCTCAAGAGTACTGTAGAATCTTTGCAGAAGGAAATAGCAATACTCAAGAAGCATAAGCAGAATAATGAATATGTTCTGAAAGAGAAAGAAGACCTTATGGTGACTGTGTCTGAATTTTCACAGAGAAAATCTGCCCATGCATCGTTTATTTCGCAACCGTTCACAGCCTACCACTCAGGAGGGTACAAACTGAAGCTGCAAGTGTATCCAGGAGGGGACAGGGATGGGCGTGGTTCACACCTGTCAGTTTTCGTCCGTCTGGTAAGTGGTCCCTGCCACAACAAATTACGATGGCCATTTGTCGGTACGGTGACCATCAAACTACTGAATCAGATCGCAGACAAGAATCACTTCAGCAAACAAATATCGTTCAATGAGAGTGACGGAAAGTTTCCCGGCAGTGAGATGGGAGTGGCTAAGTTCATCTCCCATAAGGAATTGAGCTCTCAAGGGCCAGTTAAATACTTAGTCAATGACACAGTGCACTTCCTGGTGGGCGTGGTCCACCATCAAAGAGGGTCAGCCACTTTGGTATAAAAGAAACTTCCGAAACTTCAGTGTATCCGTAGCTCCTGTCATCTCTCATAATGCATATCTTGTATCATTGCAAAAATTTACACACATAGCAATACTTGATATTATGTAAATTATCACAAACTCAATAAAAATTTTACTTATACTTCAACGTATCCACTTACGTTACTTAAATGTATTCTCCAACTCGCACCCAATTATGTACTACTCTATTGAATAGTTGATAAATTGTATTTACACAGTAATAACTGAAAATAAGCACATACGTACACGTATGTATGCCTACACACTTAGACACCCCCACTCATATACGCACACACAAAATGCAACGGTAAAATGTATATTTTCTTGCTGCCGCTAGGCAGACACATGCATCTGGCAGAGCCAGGATGCCTGTGCACTAAGCAGGCACTGTGAGCCGTGCAAGCAAAGCTCCTGGAGCTGGGGGCTAGGAACTCACAGGAGAACGGGCCTTTCACCACAGCAAGTGGTGTGGGCACCCGAAGTCCCACCTGGACCATTGTAATTTCATGAGAAAGCCTTGAATTTGCACCACAGCAAATGCCAGGTACTCAATCACAGCTGGGTGAACTGGTGGGAGGCAGATGGAAAACCAGAGGGAAAATTGTCTGAGTTGGGCTTAAACTCCGGGACCTCAGGCCCTGAGCCAAGGACACAACCACTACACCACACAACCACCACTACACACACACACACACACACACACACACACACACACACACACACACACACACACACACATTATCCACTCACCGACTTGTCCACATATCTCGCAGGTCTTGTTCTGCTGCTGGTTGGGCTTAAACTCCTCCCTCAGGATAGTAAAGTTAGGTTCGTGTGTTGCCAGGCCCAACATGATGAGGTCGGCATCTGCCCCGTACAGACAGTGGTGGGTGTTAGGGTCATGGTTGGCCTGCCCACGCTGACGACGAATGTAGTCCATGATCTTGTGCTCCCCTTCTCCCGGCACATTGGCATCAGACAGGATCACCTGGCCAAGAAGTAACCCATCAACTTATTCAATATTACGTGTATACACAATATTTAATCAAGGTTCTAACTACAAGCCAGGATTGATCTACATACAAGTGTGTATGTATGTACATATTATATGTACATGGTACATATTCTACAGTGTACATAGTAATACATGTAAATATAATAAAATCATACATTTTAGCATATTAATATCCGATCAGATGGACAGGACATGCATATCATAAAACATTGGAGCAAAGAAACTATTGTGACTATATTAATAATGTACTCAATACTGCTATGTAAATACTGTATACTAGACAACGCACACCCCCCAAAAATTAGACCAGCTATTGTTCACCTAACCCAACTTTAATTTTAAAATATAATTCTCACATCAATGCAAAACAAAAGCCGAAGTTAAGATTTCTCTGAAAATTAACATAATACATGTATATAAAAAGTTGTGCTAAAATCCATGACTATAGTCCCAATGCCCGACATTTTGAAGGTCAATTTATTATATCTCAAGAGATTGCCAAAATTTCTCACCAACATTGTTATTACCCAACAAAATCCTTCCCATATGTTTCCCGCCCACCTTAATGTTCCTGTTCAATGTTGCCCACCTTAATGTTCCTGTTCAATGTTGCCCACCTTAATGTTCCTGTTCAATGTTGCCCACCATAATGTCCCTGTTCAATGCTGCCCACCTTAATGTCCCTGTTCAATGTTGCCCACCTTAATGTCCCTGTTCAATGTTGCCCACCTTAATGTCCCTGTTCAATGTTGCCCACCTTAATGTTCCTGTTCAATGCTGCTCACCTTGATGTCCCTCCAGGCTGGGTTGTTGTTCATCCTGTCATGGACGTAGTACTGCAGGCAAATCGCCAGGTTAGCCATGAACTCTGTACCCGGCGTGATGCAGTTGCTGTCAAAGTGTGAACCTTTCGGCTTGGGAGGTGGGAGCTGGTGACCTTTCAACTCCAGCTCTCCACGGATACGAGAAATTTCTGATTGTCTCTCACTGAAGGAAAACAACAAAAAAAACAAAAAAGGACGGACACGTACAATTAAAATGCATACAACACATTTAAACATCATCAACACTCCACTTCCATTCTAACACATTATACTTCTGAACTCTCAACCAGTAACACCTTCCTATCATCAATACCAGTCAATTTTTTTATTAGGCAGTACAATTAATGCATTAACACTAAAAACACTCGTAATTACATGTTCTAAATATAATGATACTCCTCAAGTGTAATAACTTGCAACCATTGATATTAATATGAAATAGATGACTTGAGCCTTCCTTCCTTCTTGCGCATTGCTATCAATATCAGGCAAACATCATCCAATACTTCAGGAACTCACTGGCTTTCCTTGGCAGCTCTGAACCTTCGTGACCTTTGCTGGTTCATCTTGGCCCTGGGGGCGACCCCGTCAATGGCCATGTACAGAAGTCGTCGTGGACGCACGATGTTGAAGATACGATCAATGTACTCAAAGATAGCTGCCATCATCTCATCTTCATCCTTGGGAGCTGGTCTGAACAGAACACATTGTTAGTAGAATATAAGTCAGAGGTACTACACTAGCCAAGTCCGGCAGGAGATCACACCCACCTCTCTGTGCCTCTCTTACCCTCCACAATAGCTTACAAAAGAACATGCCTCAATACTACATGGCCGGAATTGGTTTGTTTGTGTGTGCATGTGCACGTACGTATGTGCATATGTATGTGTGTGTGTAATAATATTAGGGTTTCACACCCAATTCTTCATTGGGGGGTGGGAGACACTGCTGTACTTATCCACACTCACTTTATAAAACCCCCAGGGTTTCATACAGAGGGAGGGGGGGGGGGGGAACTGGGATTCCCCCCCCCCCCCCCCAAGGTCTGGTTTCCCCCCCTCCCCCCAAGAATATTAGAAGATTGACAAAAAATAATAATAATAACATTAGTCCAATGAATAACTTGGTAAATTAAGTAAAATTAATGATCTCTTTCAATAGTTCACAGACTGATGCGTCTATTCTTTTCTTAAATATCAACCTAAATAAGTCTCATTTACGCACATGTATATTCCCCCCCCTAGCCAAAAATCCTGTATGAATCCCTGCATACTACTTTGATGCTTACCTATATGATAGTATGTACTCCACACTGATTAGTGTTTGGTCACATGTATGATTTTATAGTCTAACTACTCATAAAATTCAACTTTAGCTATATGGTATATAATACAATAGCAGAGCAATCAGAAAACTAAGTTTCACACACACATACAAACTCCCCCTAACAAAAATGTTGTATGCATGCTGCACACATTCGTGCTGCCTTACTGCACTCATCATGTACATATGCAGCACATGTGCTGCAGGCGTAATGCTGCTATCAAGCATGTATGCTGCATACAGAAAAATTGAAACAGCGCCTCACATGTGCCACATATGTGCATATGAGGGATGCATGTGTGCACAAGAAAGCATGCCACATGTGTGCATTCTCTTGTATGCTACACATGCGCAGTGGCATGTATGCCACTCATGAGTTGTGCACCCTTCTACTTGCATGCTGCATGCCTGTGGCGCGTTTCAATTTTTGTGTATGTGGCACACAAGTACGTTTTTGTGTGCTACTCATATGCAGCTACATGCATGCCACTCATGAGTTGTGCACCCTTCTACTTGCATGCTGCATGCCTATGGCGCATTTCAATTTTTGTGTATGTGGCACACAAGTACGTTTTTGTGTGCTACTCATATGCAGCTACATGCATGCCACTCATGAGTTGTGCACCCTTCTACTTGCATGCTGCATGCCTGTGGCGCGTTTCAATTTTTGTGTATGTGGCACACAAGCACTATGGTATATTTCTGCATGTCTGCCTGGTAGATGTGGTACATGTGCTGCATGTCTGCCTGGTAGATGTGGTACATGTGCTGCATGTCTGCCTGGTAGATGTGTTACATGTGCTGCATGTCTGCCTGGTAGATGTGGTACATGTGCTGCATCTCTGCCTGGTAGATGTCTGGTAGGGGTGGTACATGTGCTGCATGTCTGCCTGGTAGATGTTGGTACTCTGCCGTCGCTGTAGAGCTGGAATGAGTCAGGAAGTGGGAGCGCACACACTTAAGCGAATACTATTGCCTTTATGAAAAGTTATAAGTAAGGAATCAAGTACAGTACTTATGCATGACGCACGATGATACATGCATTGGGTTTGAGTGGGTATGAATAACATTAATGTAAATGAGATTTGGTAAGGGTCGATAACATATGGTATCGTGGGTAAATTAACATGCACATGGCACAATAGCAACATGCACATAAGTGTTTGATATGCATGTGGCATAGTAGCAATATGCACATGTGTACTTGACATGCATGTGGCATAGTAGCGACATGAACATGCGTACTTGACATGCATGTGGCATAGTAGCGACATGAACATGCGTACTTGACATGCATGTGGCATAGTAGCGACATGAACATGCGTACTTGACATGCATGTGGCATAGTAGCAATATGCACATGCGTACTTGACATGCATGTGGCATAGTAGCAACATGAACATGCGTACTTGACATGCATGTGGCATAGTAGCAACATGAACATGCGTACTTGACATGCATGTGGCATAGTAGCAATATGCACATGCGTACTTGACATGCATGTGGCATAGTAGCAACATGAACATGCGTACTTGACATGCATGTGGCATAGTAGCAACATGAACATGCGTACTTGACATGCATGTGGCATAGTAGCAATATGCACATGCGTACTTGACATGCATGTGGCATAGTAGCAACATGAACATGCGTACTTGACATGCATGTGGCATAGTAGCAACATGCACATGCGTATTTGACATGCATGTGACGTAGTAGCAACATGCACATGTGTACTTGACATGCATGTGGCATAGTAGCGACATGCACATGTGTATTTGACATGCATGTGACGTAGTAGCAACATGCACATGTGTACTTGACATGCATGTGGCAGAGTAGCAACATGCACACATCTACTTGACATTCATGTGGCATAGTAGTGACATGCACATGTGTGTTTGACATGCATGTGGCATAGTAGCAACATGCACATGTGCACCTAACATGCATGTGACACATAAAACTGTGCACACATGCAAGGCAAATATATGTGACACATGTGTAAACTACATGTGTGCATGCTACTCTCCTTGTGCATACATGCAGGGCACATGCTGCAGTTAAGTGCATTTTGCTTACATTTTACGCACAAGTGCAATATGCACATGTGTTGCAATGAATGCATTATAAATGTGGCATACATGCAGCACATATCTATTTTGTATTTTTAGTGGGGGCCCCCACTAAATATTCGGTCTATCCTACGTCGCAGTAAGCCACGCCCTCTCACTTGTCCTCAGGATGGCAGCACGGGTGGATGATGCCGTTCATGTCTAGGTAAAGGTTGTCAAACTCAATGTCGTTAGGATTGGGTTTAGTGGCATCCACTGGAGTCTCATGCCCTGCCACTTCACGCTTCTACACACACACACACACACACATACATACACACACTTACATATGTACGTACATAGGTTACTTGATGACTTAACAAATTACAACTATGTTTTTTAAACGTGCACTTTTACCAAAGAAGATGGTTGCCCTAAAAACGCGGAAGTGCTCAAGGAATTTTAAAGCCAAAACGTTAATTTGAAAGATGAGCATTACAAAACATGCCCAAAATGAGAATGGTGATTCTACACCCTAAATCACTGCCTTGCCATTTGTCAACTTCAAAAGTTCAGAACTTGCAATTTGTTGACTTTAAACGTTCAGAACTAGCCATGTCAACTTCAAAAGTTTCGAAAGTTGTCAAACACATGGAACTATTGTCTTTCTTGATCCCCAATCACTGTTTTGGAATTATTGTTGACTGAAACCAGATTTAATGTGAAGTGAATTTTGTGGGAAAGGGATGGTCAGCCCTAAATAGAGAGCGCTACCACACTCTTTGATTATAAAACTTGAGAAATGAATAAACAAAAAAATTTCAATCTTGAGGAACTTCGAAAACAAAACGTTATGGTTTATTCATTTCAATAGAATAGATACTATGTAAAAATTCGTAATAAATTATATCCTCCTAATATAATATGTACATAGTAACAATGAGTCTATAACTCAATAAGACATAATCTCTAGTTCAGTTGACAACACGCCCACATACATAGGGTACTATGGCAAAAATCTTAAACCGTATGAAGTCACACAAGTTATACATGTAATTAGTTTCTCAGGCAATCATTGCTGATAAAGTAAACAATACACAGCTTCTTCTTTTTTTTGCACGGTCATTGATGCACTGGAAACTGGATGGAGTACATACTTGTAATTATTTGCCACTCTCTGGCTATGCCAGTTTTGTTGAAGTACTTCAGCAAAGTCAGAATTGACACTATACAGTGTAGCTACGTACACTACAACACTGAGCACTAATTAGTACCACCTAACACCATCTGAGGCTGGCTAGCTTCACTGTGAAACTGTTCTTGCACCTATTGTACACTTGGCGAGCAAGACACACTACACAGGGGTGGCAAATTGAGAATCAGGATTGTGTTAGTTCGGTGGTCACCCCGTCCCTAACTTCACTTAACAGATTCCTCTGGTTTATCAATCTTTACCTGTACCATCCAAGGAAACTGAATTGTTCATTGCTTTGAACTCTATTGTGGGTGGTTAACCTCCAATATAGGGAGAAGCTCTAAGGTAAAAGCAGAAATAAAGTAGTGGTTATTTACTACTTTCTAGCTAGCACAACAAACTTTGTATAATAATGACTATAAAATAAATACACAAACAAAAGCAACATCAATTTACTATTACAATGAACAGTCATTTAGTGTAGGGAATAATGTTGGATATATATTTTGATACATCAAATGTAAATCTCTTCCAAGGTTTAAGGTACTTGTATACAACTATCGTAAAACTTAGATGAACTAGAATATAGTTCCATGCAATATCTCTGTCCTCATTGAGTAAGCACTTGATAATGAAAAAATTCATTATTCTTTTCCACAGAAATTTTTTTTAAACTTTCAAAAATCCAATATAATTTAAATGCTACACCTATTTATTAGTCTTAATCGTACTTATTTAGTTAATTAGTGGCGGGCGTGGCTATGGTCCCTGAAGCTCCTTTGGAAACGTTGGAGGGAGCCAGGGAATTGTTGAGGCCAGCAAAAATCAATATGGCATTGCCTTCTGGCTCTTTTAGGCTTAGGAGGACCGCAATCACTCATGTCAACCTCTACAATAACCGTGAATCTACTCATGCATTTGTGATACTGACGATCTTTTCCCATTTCGCGTAGAGACACCCTTTACCTTTTGCCGGTTAAAGTAACTTTCCAGGACAAATAGTAGTCTCTTCCGGGACCGGGGACCAAGTTAACAAATCCGGGACGGTCCCGGACATTTCGGGACGGTTGGAGCCTATGATTGTGGGTGCCGTTAAAACTTACAAACTTACCTGAGTTCTTTTTCTAATCAAATTAGTGGTAGTGGTAAGTTAATGTGCTATTTGTCATAGTTGTACGCCCTATGCAACAGTGTTAGTAGTCTACATAACTTGAAAAATTCATATTCCAACCATGAAGGTAAGTCTAATGTTGATCCAGTGAGCAAGTGTGTGTGACAATTTGTTGTTATTTTTAGGCTCAAAAATGCACGAAATAAACGTTTTAGTAACAAATAACTAGCAGTCTTTACACAAGCAGGGAGTGGTTAATTTGGTATTGAAACCCCTTTACCATATATATGTAAATTTAAAAAACTATACCATAAGCTGAAGTGTTAAAAGTTAAAAATTAATCATATAACAATACTATAACCTAAGTACACCACTAGCTAAAACACAAAATCATGAATTTATAAAAATTTAAAATGCTAAGCTTTAGTGGGCAGCACTGAGAAATGAATGTATGGTTAATTTGATCTGCTATGTCTTTATATAGCTAATGTTTAAACTGCCATTCCTTAAAAGCAGCTACTCATTAAATTCTAATTGATGCACACCATACTTACCCTTTCCTCAACGCAATGTACAATAATAGAAGCATATTTTCGAGAAAGCCACCTGAAGAATGCTGGTACTCCCATTGCTGCAAAACAGAGCCCAGAAGGAGCATGCCAATTGGAGAAGGCTGGAAGATCGAGAAGGAATGCACCGTTCTTCAATTACCCTTTACCTTATCTTAACCGTGGATCGGTGTAGTCTCGGGGGGGGGGGGGGGGGGGGGGGGGGGGGGCAGACCCTTTACCAACCCTGATCCGCTACGCGCGGTCTGGCCCCGCGAGACTAGGATCGGTGAAGGGTTTATGTGGCCGAACTGCGGTGATAATAATTGTAATCATAGTCAGGCCTGTAGCCAGGAGTTTGCACAGGGGGGATTCGGTTCTTTAAAAGAAGGTGGAAAATATGCCAAAACTAATAATTTGTCTGACGTTCTATGTGTTCTATTAATAAATTCATTGAACACTGCTGACTATCAGCAATAAGCAGTAAACTGCTAACGCTATATCGTTCTCGTGTAACCACGCTTCTAACCACTACCGTGAGCTGTACACAAACAGTGAACCATTAATAGGCCTTTCATACTAAGAAGTTATCTAAATAAGTACATTACGGCACACCATAAAAAGAATAGTTGTAGTGTAGCTTGCTTTATCAGTGACATAACGAGAGCGATGTTTTGTAGTCAATTGAAAAATAGTATTTGAAAGCTTGGAATCATAGGCTGTCCACATACCCGGGGAAATAATTTACTTCCGGTCACTCAAAAGGGGGTTCGACCGAACCCTCCCTGGCTACGGGTATGCCTGATGGTGATATGTATCTCCTAATTTGTCATTAATAAACAAAATTCATTGTTTGGAGATGACCTCTGGTGATACTAATAAACACCTATGGCTAGCAAAGAAGATCCAAAATCGGAATGGGAGTTGCTAAGCAGTTTTGATCTCCAGAGCAATTTTGTGTCTAGGTTTGATGCTGACGAAGACTTCGTTTTTCTCTTAGAACCTGACTGCAACTTGAGATGTTCCATTTGCCTTGAGATAGCAACAGAGCCAAGGCAAGAGGAAGGGTGTGGCAAGTTATTCTGTGCTGGCTGCATAGCTGTGCATGGAGAGACTAAACCTTGCCCTAATTGTCGAGCATCTCCAAAATACTTTACAGACAAGAAAAGTGAGCAACAAATTTCTGTTTTCTTGCAAACATCACTGAAGTAGAGTAGACTTAGTATGCCACGATATTTATTAGTTGTCTCTATAGCTATGTCATAGTTATTAGCTATCTCTTTAGCTATCTCAATAGCTATGTCATAGTTGTTAGCTCGTTCTATAGCTATGTCATAGTTATTAGATGTCTTTATAGCTATGTCATAGTTATTAGGTCGTTCTATAGCTATGTCATAGTTATTAGAAGGCTCTATAGCTATGTCATAGTATTACCATATTTCTCCTAACAGTATGCTATTAACTTGGATGTACACTATAGAAGTAATGATCACTAGGCAACTGTATTGAAATGTTTACAAATTAAATGAAGTACAGGACAGTTTAACTATACTTCTTCAAACAACAGTCAAAATTTTAGACCCGTGATCACATACATAAGACCGTTGCGTGTGTGTGTTAAAACTATTGATGTATGTGTGTGTTTTATTTATATTAATGATAGGTCTAAGAGACATCAAAGAACTCAGAGTAAAATGTAAAAATTATAAAATTGGTTGCTCTTGGGAGGGCACATTGGATACTGTAGAGGACCATATGTCGAGAGTATGTGAATTCAAAATTGTTCCTTGTAAATTTCATACCATCGGGTGCCTTTACATGAACATAAGAAAGAAGATCAAGCTCCATGAAGACAAGGAGGACAAGGCACATCTATATCTGGCAATGCAAGCGATATTAAAACTCTCAGTAAAAGATCAAACACTTGACTCCAATCAAACCAAGACTATACGGATGAACAATTTCTCTAAATATAAAGTGAATCAATTGGAGTTTCATTCAGATCCATTCTACACACATTATCGTGGCTACAGACTGGAGCTCAAGGTCAATGCCAATGGAACAGGTCATGGGAATTCCACTCATATTTCAGTGTTTATCAATGTCTTGGAAAGCTGTTACAACAGAGATCTAAAATGGCCATTTGAAGGAGAAGTGGTCGTTGAATTGTTGAATCAGTTAGAAGACAGTGGACATTGCCGGCAGGTCATAGCATTTACGACAGCTAATAATGTCAATCCAGGAATTGGGCGGGGCTTCTCTCAGTTCATTCTTCAAACTAAACTTCCAAAAGATCCTGAAACTAATACTGAATACCTCATGAACGATACCCTGTATTTCAGAGTGAAGACAAAACTTGATGATTACAAACCTTGGTTACATTGAACTGTTCACATCGTATTTATAGTTGTACAAATCTTGTTTATCTTTTTTATAATGTTAAAAAATTTAAGATATTGCAACTTTTAAAGATTTTAAGTCAAAGTCTTTTTGGCTATCTCAAGGGTTAACTAGCTGCAGCAATAACATGACGGCTGACTTATTTGACATTTTGATGATGAAAAAGATACCTAACATTTAATTTAAACCAATAGCCACAAAGGTACTGGAATATATGCATGACTCTTGGATAGATGTTATTTGCTTGCTATAAAATATATCCTCATTTTAGTAGCTAGTGACTTTGTGAGGTTTTGTCATTTTTTTGGTCTATGTAAATTTAACTTTTCTTGCATTAGTTTAGTTTTGCAGTACATCAATAATTATTTTTTCACAATATACATCCTTTGCCACAATTTGATGTCATAGTTACTAACAATACATATAAAGTCTCACTTGAATATCAACCACAACAACAATTGGCAAAGTAGCTATATATTTACCAAATCTCATTTTAATGATCTGACAAGATTGGTCACACTGTGCAAGTTATTGCAATGTGCTACAGCTACTTAATAGCTACTGATCCAGAATGCAAAATACAACTGGCATGTAGACAATGCCTACTAAGAATGAGCAATTTAAAGTTTTTCTGGGCTCTAGAGGTACAAATTGTTAATGTACACAGTTTAGGCATGGAGTTAAGGGTGTTTTGAAAGCTTATTTCTTGAATGAAATTAGGTGGCTATTCACTAATAAAATGTGTGGCAATTTATGTCCTCGATATGACTTTCAATTCCTCCCTAAAATGAAAAATTTCATCGGTATTAGATAATGTGCTATGCCACCTAAACAATTGCTTACACATTTGTTTATTTACCATTGTTTCTATCTGTTAGCGTAGCAACTTTTGGCTATTGATCAGGTCGGTCCAATCGAAAATAAATGGTAGACTATACAAAAGCTACAAGAACAAATATATAGCTTGATTTTGATAATTGTTTTGAGCTGCCTCAACACCACTTACTCCAATTATGGATGTTGGAATAATATATGGCACCTTACGCGACCTGACGCGCCATGCAAACCAAGTCCAGGTGAACAATTCAACCCGATTTAAGAGCGACCGTATGCCGTATATTCTAAGTGATCCCCAATCATTTCTTTAGTGTGATGTGAATCTCTCTAGCTAATTACTCTTTCCATCTGTTTCTAAGTTGAAATTGAAGTTTTCATTACATACTTGATTAAATGTAACTTTACAAGTCAACATAATCACGCCGATCGCGAAGAAGCATGGAACCAAGGTAATCTTTTGTAGCGCATTTCGTGTGAATCCAAAAAATTAGCGAACGCGTCCACCATCGCTAAAGTGGCATTTGTTTAATTTACCTGAGGTTTAGTTCATATATAGTGTCAAAGTACTTTGTATATGACTTAGCCAGGTAGTCATTGGGCATTTTATAGCTCTGTTAAATACAATGGAGACAGTTCCATATTACCAGAGAAGCTATTCAGAATCTGGCACGGTTGATGCTGTTCTGGAGAGCTATTTTTGCAGTGTATGTAAAGAAACTGCTAGTAATTTAATGAAGGAAATGAACTGCGGGGCCTTATATTGTGTAAAATGCCTGATGAAAAGAGGAAAATTGGAGCATTGTATTAATTGCAGATCTATTCCCAAGTTTTACTTGTATCATCAGAAAAGTAAGAGTATTTTGTGCTCCATTTGGCTAGCTCCTTGTATGTTTAACCATCAATGTTGAAATTTTGAAAATAAAATAATTTATATTAAACGTAAATATTATTGATTAATTGTCAAATGCATTATGCATAATAGCTATGTTAAAATATTTCTTAAAATTCCAGAGTCTTCTAAGGCTAAAACTAAGCACCATAATAGAAGCCTAAATTTAGAATACAGGAGACTGAACTGTACCATTTGTGGACAAGCAACGGTCACAACTAAAGAGATGGTCAGTGGCCCTGTGGTCTGTTCTAAATGCGCTACATTAAAACAGAATTAAAGGATTTGTTTTGCTTCAATCAATCATACAGTGTGGAAAAGAGTGAGTTGACATTACTGAATCCACAAGTCATGGGTGAATCCAGTACTAGTGACAGGAAGGGGCCGAAGTATATTTAGTTCAATGCTTAATGAATTTATTAATAAAAATGATTAATTATAATTATACCATTTGGATAATATTATTTTATTGATAAAGAACATTAGCTAGCATGTATTGTCTGTTTTGGTGTATTCACATTATAATTGGTTGGTTAGGAGGGTTGGGGGATGGGGAGTAGCTGGTCCCCTTACCCTTTCCCCCCCCCCCCTAATTTGTTCTGAAATTGCTTTTCAGTTAGAATGCAATCTCACCATGTTCATTCAATCATTCTAACACTGAGGAAGGGACATTATAAATATGAAAATTTTTAACTTGATTCATATCTTGGCACTGGTATTAGAGGATGCATTATATTTCCCAGACGCAGATTCACTGGCAGAATCAAAAGATAAGATGAAATCAAGAAAGATCACCAAAGTTTACAGTATGTTATGGGCATATAGGGTTCATAATTCAACTTGAGTAATTATCATAGGTGGAATGGTGACACTTAAATTAATTTAAACAGAAAATGAGTGCATATAATTTTATGAAAGATGATGTAACTACATCTATTTTGACATTATTAATCTCATACATAATGTGTTCAGATTTTATTTGAAATTATTTTGTATATCCTTTAAATGGAATGCTTCAACATACTCCTTTATTCACAATATAAATCAAATTTATTTTGGAGTAAAATAAAATATTCTAAATACTAATGCTGATGCCATTCATGTGTGTATAATCAAATACATATTAAATGAGAGTAGTAGATGACATTTTCTCATTCATTGACTGTTGTTGTCACTTGTTTGTTTGTTTATCAAAGACGACCCAAAAGCAGCATCCAAAGAGAGTCCCTCTATAGATGACTTGTACTTCATGCTCAGATGTTTCATTTGCCTCAAACTGGTCACAGATCCAAGACAGGAAGAATTCTGTGGTGCCTTGTTTTGCACTGACTGCATCACAAAGAGAGACAAGTTTAAGCCTTGTGTCGCAAGCCACTCCTAAATATCTAAAAGGTGAGCTATCGATCACTTGCTGTTGGAATGAAAAGATTGATCTTGCACCTTGTCACTTTTTCCCTCTTTGAACTTGCTTTTCTTAATGATAAATTCCCCAGAGTGCATTTGAACTTAGCCATCCCGTTAAACAGAATACTAAATACTTGTTGACATTGAATGGGACGTGTACAGAACTACAAACAGAATTCCTGTAAATTAAAGAATAAGTTGCAGTAAACTAATTATCTAACCCCCAAAAAGTGCACTTAGCAGCAGCTGTATTTTATGTATATAGATGTCATTGATGTCCCTGAGATCATTGTTTGCAATAATGTTGATTCTGGCTGTCCGTGGAAAGGAACACTGCAATCTGCTGATGACCATATGCTAAAGGATTGTGACTACCAACCAATGGCGTGCAGTTTGGAGACACTTGGGTGCCACTACAACAATGTTCGAAAAAATTTGAAGAAGCATGAAGAAGAAAATAAAGAAGAACACTTCTATCAAGTAATGCTAGCTGCCCTGGACCTGATTCAACTGGATAATACACTGAAAACTGGGAAACATAAGATCATAAAATTGTCAAAATTTATGAAACTCAGAGAAAACAAAGTTGAATTTCGCTCCGATCCATTCTATATGCCCTTGGGTTACAAACTAGAGTTTCAAGTGTCCACGTATGGCCAAGGATCTGGGTGTGGTTCACACCTTTCGGTGTTTATCAATATAATGAACAGCCCCAGTGCTATTGAATTAAAGGAGCCATTTGATGGTGAGGTGGTGGTGGAATTGTTGAATCACTTACTAGACAGAGACCACCATCAGAAAGTCATTGTCTTTGATGCAGCTGAAGGCATCAGGAGTACTGGTAGCTGTGGCTACAATAAATTCATTGCTGTGTCTGATCTTGGAAGAAATAGAGTGAAATACGTCGAATATCTCAGATTTGATGTATTGTGCTTCAGAATAACGTTGAGGCCTCATCTTTACAGGCATTGGCTGTACTCAGATTAACTTCTTTCAGTTCAATTATCAATTACAAAATAATACAAGAGTAATTGTTATACAATGGATGTGATAGTGTGTTGATGGGGCAGATGGAGGAGATAGACATAGAAATGAAAAGTCCACAGCAGTTTATAGTGATGTGTAATTGTTGTCATTACTATAATGAAGCAATGTTCTTGTGAGCATTTAGCAACATAGCTATAGCTATGAAAATCTTCATTATTAAGTAGAAAGTATTTTAAATTTTTATTCATTATGCATAATTAGAACTTTTTTTTTTAATAACTATCATTTTTTTAGTTGTTAATATCCTGAAGGTAAAATAGAAGTAGTTCTCTGAAATTTTGAAGGTATTACATAAAATAAATTACCAATATTAAGTACTAGACTATGAGTGGACAAAGATGAGTACTTAGCTCTGAGAATTAGAGATATAGTTATGTTCTTCTTCGTTGACTCGAGCCAATTATGACCAGCACTGAATACTACAAACGGGTTTATTGTTTTCAATCATAATGGAGATAATGCTAATTTTTGAGTACGAACTTCTCTACCGCCTATTGTTTGCGCAACATTCAATTAGCTATGGTGGCAGCGTTTAGTCCGAACGCCGCGTTTTTCGGTGTAAGTCCCCATTTATAAATGGAGTACTGAAGTATTTGCAGTGATCACATTTGTAGGTGGAGGGTAGTGGAGTGCACAGGCGTTATACTACCATATGGAACAGACCGAGTTTACAAAAAAATTCGATGCCAGGAACTTCGAATTCCTCTCTGAGCAGAGCAGTAAATATAAGTGTGACAAATGCTTTAAAGTGGCCAGTAAACCGATAAAGGAGAAGCTATGTGGTGCTATTTTTTGTGCTGACTGTGTGCCAGAGTGGGAGGAAAGCAAGGCTTGTTGGCAATGCAAGAGTCACTATGCAGTGTATGAGGAGGACCAAGAGAGTAAGTTGTTGGGCTAAATATTAGATAAATTCATTACTATTGGATTTATAGTCATAACACAGTGTGTAAAACGATTCTTCAAACGGAAATACCTTATCTCCTAAAAATAGGTTAAAGTTCATCACAATTGGTAGAAAAGAAATTAAACATATATTATTATTTATTGAATTGCATCGAAATACTCATTCATCATATCAAGTGTTCCTAATTAACTAGAGTTTTTGTACTTTAGCTATCCTATAAATTTTATCCAAAAAAATATTTTTTTACTTTTACACAGTGAAGTTTCAAAAAACGTATGTACTTAATTTAACTTCTGTTGTATTCATTACCATTCTATGTTCATTACTACAAGGTTCAGATGCCATCCAACAGTGTCAGGTGCGATGCCCTAATCACTATGCAGGATGTTTATGGGAAGGCAGAATGAGATCAGCTGAGGAGCACATGTTCACTGTGTGTAATTTTCAGATCACTCCGTGCAAGTTTCAGGACCTTGGATGCAATTTTAAAGACTTGAGGAAGAATATGAAAGAACATGAAAGCAATGCAGATGAGAAACACAAGAAAATAACTTTGCTGAGTGTCTTAAGGCTCACGCAAAAACGTGATACTTTAAAAATTGGTCAACGTATAGGTCATAAGAGTGGGAAACTTCTCCAGTCTCAAGGGAGGTAAAAAAATATTTCATTCCGATCATTTCTTTACAGAATCGGGACACAGATTGGAGCTTGAAGTGGATCCACTTGGCTCAGGCCGTGAGAAGGGTACCCACATATCCGTATATGTGAATATATTGACTAGTCCCAATAACATCCAACTCAGACAGCCATTTGAAGGAGGAGTTGTAGTGGAGCTACTCAATCAGTTGACACATATGCATCATTATAAGAAAATTATATGGTTTGAACCATCTGAAGATGTCAATGCAATTGGAGGTTGTGGATTAGACCATTTTATTTCGCTTTCCAACATGTCACTAAATCCTCTAGGCACCATAGAATATCTTAGGAATGATGTTCTTTATTTTAGAGTTACCTTGACAATCAAATATAACAGGCCCTGGTTGTACGAATGATTTATCAGCAAAACATTCCAATATTAAATCATCATGTATTGTTGTATAAATATATTTATTGTATTTTGATAAAAAAAAAAAATTTATTTCACTGAACATGTTCAACTGTGCTTCTCATATAATTTCGGTCTCAGTGGTAGGTGATTATTTAGCTAAATTATAATGAATGTTAAAGAACTGTTGTTTGGAATAGCTATCAAAATGATTTGATATGACCTTCAGACTATGTAGCTAACTCGAAAGTTGATGAGTATTAACTTTTTTGAACTTTAATTCATATTGCACATTACTGTGTTATTGGTAAGAGCACAGTACTGTACGTATATGACTATCTTGACTAAATTAGCAAATTATGTACATCTGTTAATACACTAATGTTGGTGGATTCAGGTGCGAAATAATATTCATACATAAAAAATGTTGTTTGTATTGAATAATTACTGTTGTCACTAAACACTTTCTGTGTCAGTCTTAGTACTACCACTAATCAACTAATCAAAGTCTTTCTTATCAGGCTTGTCTAGGAAAAGATATACCTACTAGCTATAGGTCCAGATACAGTCAAATTATAATAATCAACGCTAAGAAACCAGCAAACGCTTCATTACTTCAAAGTAAACCACACTTTTCCTTCTCAGCCCGAAGGAGGGGCCCCCACGAGTAGCATAATTACAGATTTTCTAAGAAATTTTTTTGTGTGGACCTTCCCCGGACTCTAATAAACAAGAAACTTTAGAATTTACGGTATAATCTTACTAGAAATGTTTTTTTTTTATAAATGACGCAGGAGTAGGACACTTTGCAACCACGCGCTGAATCTGTTGGGTTTCCAGCGAAAAGCACCCGGTTCAGGAGCTTTTCCTTTCAAATGTTTAAAGTGCCTATTAAAGCCACGCCTCTCTCTACCGACGTCCTTTCCACCCACGCAGTGAGCTACTCTTTGCGTTTGGGAAGCCTTACTAGAGCGTAGAAGATTGGATAGTTATGATAGCTTGATCTAGGTTTCCGACGTCGAAGATGGGTAGAAGTTGGGGTGAGGTGAAAACATTTAGCTCCTCGTTTAAATGCTCTACTCAAAGCTAGAATGACTATGGTGGGTGTTTCAATGAAACATGGCTGTGTTGGAAGAAGCTGCTGATGATATAATATACTGGGTTAATATTTCATTGTGGAGCTGAATATACTGAAAGGAATACACTGAAAATGTCTTCTCTATAAGTTGGGGAGATTGTCCTGCTCTCTCAAAAAATTCAACTGCATGCCATAAAAAACCAAATGTCACAAAAATATATAGCAAACAAAAATCATTGTATGCATACTAGACTAGATTTATATGAAAATATCTATCCAGATACAATAAATGTAAACATTCTATATATTAATTACTTAATTACCAGCAGCATTTTCTCCATGAAGATTAAGTGATAGCGATTATTATTTATGCATGTTCACCAAATAGAATTCTCCAAGACATAGCTAATCTAAAAGATTTTGCAGACAAAACTTTATTATTCTGAAAGAATTTTCTGAGCTGGTCAATCAATACTGGCATGTAAAAATTTCAGGTAACTATGTAATATCATAACCATAATAAATTTCATTCTCAATATAAGCCACTGATTTTGGTAACATGGCCCCAAACAATGCCTCCTGATTAACAGTTTATTGATATTTCAACTTAACATTATTATGGAGCTTAGAACATCTGCCATGAATATGAGCAACTCATACATAAAACCAGAATAATTAACGCATTTACATGTCATTTGACAATAATATAAAATGTAAGGTAAATCTCCTGTGTCACGGTCAGGGCAGGTTTGGCAGTTTCTGTCTTTCCCACTCAGTGTGCACAGTGATGACAGCAAAAGTAGATTGCTGCCACCAGGGTTGATGCAAGATTTGAGTAACTATCACAATGTACTAACCCAACAATTCCCTTCACACTGGCAAAGTTGAGTTTTACAAAATAACAATTAACCAGCACTTGATCATCGAAATGAAGGTACACCAACTGAAATCTGGACGTGTGCTCCAGCCATATATTTTAAACTCTTGCACATGCCCAGTGGGTGATACAAAAATAGCACGTCCTAAATATACATAGTTCCTAGAACAGATGTGTTGTCATGAATGACGTGGCAATTGTGTGTCATGATAACTTGTCAATTGTGTGACATTAAAAACAATAATAATAACGTGTTATATAATTGATAATGATTAAATCAATTGTTCTGAATGTGGCATAAGTTACTTGTTCTGAATGTGGGTTTGGATCCCACATCCAGTCTAAGCTGATGAATATATAAAGTACCATGGAATGTTTAGGCAATGTAACATTAGAAGCTATTAAAAAATGTCATTAGCAAAGCTGTAATAGAGATAGAAATTATAGGTAACACAAATAAGTAATTAATATATTTATTATGGAATTTAAAATATTAGACACTAGTTGAACTTTTTTGTCCATGGAATGTTTTGATATAGTAACAGGTGTTTCTTAAGTCTTGTTGCTCCACATCAAGTTCAGTTACTAACTTTCTGTGCGATAACATATGTTCTTTATCAATATAATGTCACTAGTATTTAAAACAATTCTAAACATTATTTTAACTACACTAAATATCTTTCAATGTTATTGTTTTGTACAAACAAAACGAAGTCTGTTAAAGTTTATTCATGTCTTATGCATACCAAGAATAACTGTAAACAAAATGTTCCTAAGTAAAATACTTGCAGAATAGAGAGTTGAAGACTGATTGTATTTTGTACTTCATTTCCAGGCAGGCCCTGCAATGTTAACAATGGATCTTACTATAGTAGTAATAATAATGAGTAAGTAAAAATGATTTTCGTGGCAAATGTCAATTGCTCCTGTGTATTGATTAGGTTTATGTGTTGAAACAAATTCTATAAGAATATCAACACTTCCACCAAAAGGACCTTATCGTGTAGGACAAATCATACAATTATTTTGTGAAGTAGGCAAAGAAGAAAATGTTACTATCACATGGAATATATTCGCAAGTATCTTTGGTGGTGGTAGTTATGCAACTTTTGGCAACAGTTTTAATTGGACATTTAATCAGTATGACTATATCCTACATTATTGCTTGTTCTATTGTAGAGTAGCAGTTAATGGTACATTCATTGCCAAAGCTAAAAGAGTGATAGAAGTTCAAGGTAAGCAATAAGAGTAATTATAAAGCTTGTGTGAGTTCTAACTTTTCAAGGGAGAGGATAGCCTTGCATTTAAAGAAAGAATATTTTGCCAACCTAAATATTTTATGAGTCGTGTGTTAAATACAGACAGCAATCAAAGTTTATAACTTATCTCATGTTATAGCTTCAGATTTGATAGGCTTGGAATACTTACTACTGCCAATCTAGCTATGCGTTTATTTTCCTTAAAATATAAACGTAATAATAATCAGAAAAATCATTACCTTATAATTAACCACATATTGTGAAGTTGTTCACATCAAATTATTGATATTATCACCTAATGTTTACCTTATTTTGCATTAATATTACTTGATATTACTCTTAATTGTTATTTATCTCATATCCTTACAATTATTTTTGTATTAGGTATAATTCAACATAATTCTCCATTGACTCAAGTGCTAAACCTTAATGGGAAAGTGGAATTTAAAATCAATATATCTCATGATTTTTATATTAGTAGATACTACACTAATCTCAGTGTGGCTTGGTATCATAATAATACTAGAATTACTACCAATGAGAGAATTAACATTACAGACGGTGGAACTACACTAACTATAGCAGACACTGTAGAGACAGAAGCTGGCAGGTATCAAGTCAGAATAGACTCCATGAACTTCTCCTCAGGTGTAGACCCACCTGAATGTCATGAAAATATACTTCCACTATTAGAGGGCCTAGCCCTTCATGCTCCCGTCACATTTCTACTTCAACAGTCTGTCACTCCTGTCTACAATCCTGAAGATATTATTATTAATTACACTATCCCTGATTATCTTGGAGAAGATCAACATTCTTTATTAATTGACACTACATCAAGAATTAATACATCATATATTTCAGCAAATTCATTATACATAGGATTATATAAAAATGCTGTATTTATTAATTCAGGGCATTACAATTACACAAAAATAATTGATGAAAACAGAATAGGAGCAATTATGGAGTTCAAGTACAACAACAGTGGAAATATTATTGGACTCTATGTTTTTAGAGAGAACTGGTAACTTTCAATTGCCCATTTTATCGAAATTACAATTATTACCTGACACATTTTTATTATTATGATTACTGGAGAATTACATATTTCTCTATCATTTTGAGAGGTGAGTGTATTTGCCTGGAACATGTTATTCCTTAAACTCTTCACTTACCAACATTCCTCACTTCAACTAATACAAGTGTTTTGCAATTGTTTTTAAATACAGTATTTACTTAATTGATCAAAATAGTGTCCAGCTAAAAACTGTTACATAACTAGTGTATAATAATACTACTGTCATTGATCTTTTAAATGTTCTGATATTACAACTCAAATGCTAAATATTTATAGTACTGATCTTTACATAATGTAATCTAAGAAAGACTGTTTTTAATAACTTCATCAGTCAAAAAGCACTAAATAACTTAAAAATCTCTTCAGATTGTCGAAGTCATAATTCAAATACCAATACTATTATGTACACATGAACTAAGTGAGTGTATTAAATATCTTCCTCGTAATTAATATTGATTAGATTTAGTAGCATTAAATTAGATATAAAATTTCACAATATGTTTTGGCTGGTAAGCCTTCTTCAGTTGTGAGATATGACTGTTTCAAATATAATAAGAAATTAAATTGTCAATAAGAAGATGCATGTAGCCGGTAGGTCAACATTGACGCGAAGTTTTGATAGGAATGGAGTCCAGGTGGAGTTGAGCTCGAGGTTTCTGTCTAGATTTGATGTGGTGTTGGTGTGGTGCTTTTTATTATTAACACTTCTGTTAGCCTCCTTTAAAATTTTTGGGACTATTTCCAAAACTCTTGATTCACTCTATGTGACTTTTTCCATGTATGTATGGAGATGCCATTTTTATCATCCATTCTTTTTACTTCAATGGGTTCTCCTTTGTCTCCAATTCTGGCAAATATATTTAAGGAGAAATTTGAAGATAATGGAATTAGTACTTCCCCCTTTAGACCATTTCTCTGGTGCAGGTATATTGATGGTGATTCTACATTATGGCCTCATACACAACTATACCTCCTACAATTCAGGACTAACCTGAATAAACGAAACATATCAATTCAATTTAGTACAGAGGAAGAACGTAATAACAAGTTATCATTTCTAGATTTTGAAATAGAGTGGGAGAATGATCACTTCATCAGATCAACCTACAGAATGAAAACACACAATGATCACTATCTTAATTACAAATCAAATCACGTCCCTAGAATTCTGTCAGGAGTAGTCAAATGCTTGAGTTCTAGAGCTACATTTTTTTGCTACTCTGCATTACTGGACAAAGAACTAGTTCATTTAAAAAAAGTACTTTCTTGTCTAATGGCTATCCTTTATCAGTTATTAATAAAAACATCTATCGAAACAGAAAATCAAAAAGTATCTTCCATCACAGATGAATCAAAACTTTTGGTTTTACCCTACATCAAAAGCATTTGTGAGACAATTGAGTGGATTTGCTGCCCACTGTCATCAAATTAAACTTCCAACTTCAACCACTCTAAGAAAATTACTTTTAATGTAAATCAACAACACCAATGGAAAAAAAAAACATTGTTGTTACAGCATACTATGCATGGATGACAATTCACTGTTGTGGGTGAAACTGGCAGGAATTTAGAAAAATTAAATGAACTTCAGTATGCAGTCAAAAAAAATAGATGATAAAAATGGCATCTCTGTACATGCATGGAAAAAGTCATAGAGTGTAAACTGGAGTAAATCAAGAGTTTTGAAAATAGTCCCAGTCTGTTTTCCACAGAAGGCCAAAAGAAGCTGTAATAATACTGAGCACCAACGCCACATCAAATCCAAAGAAAGGCTTCGAGCTTAACTCCACCTGAACTCTGTCCCTATCAAAGCTTTAGCATTAATGTTGACCACCCGCTACATGGATTTTCTTATTGACAATTTAATTGTGTATTTTATTTTAATTGGTAATCCCTCACAACTGAAGAAGGCTTATGAGCCGAAAGGTATTGTGAATTTAATGTCTAATTTAATGCTTTTAAGCTAATAAATATTAATTACCAGGAAGTTATTATAAGTAACAATGAAAATCTACAACATTGTAATAATTATGAATCAATTTATAATTGCATAATGTAAGTGTAGAATTAGAGTTGCTGAATCCACAGATGTATTATTAGTTTGTTAATCAATTCAAAGCTGCTAATTTGAAGGGAGTAACTGAATCACAATTAATATATATTAACCTTTCACTAATAGCACATGCTGTTGTCAACTCTTCCAAGTCCATGCCAGTGTTACTAGGAGACTATCTCACTCTAACTTGCTCTGTCTACAACTCAAATGAAACCATATTTTATTGGTTTCTCAATGACACTATTCTATCTGGACAGTCCACAAACACCTATGTCATCTCTGGAGTTCAACTCAGTGATCTGGGATACTATAAGTGTGGAAATAATCCTAACTACACACAGTCAGAAAGGTTTCATGTTTATTACAAAAGTAGTAAGTATTATAATGTGGGACTTAATTGTTATTCAAGTAATTCTTTGTTTAAGACAAAATTTGTATTAATGCAACTTAAACGGTTCATTGAGTCTTATAATGAATACATTTTAAATACCTTCAGATTAATTAATTTAACTTGTAATTCTTATTTTTTACCATCTATTGCATATCTATAATTTATGCAGGTGCAGTGAAAGAAATAGGTACATCAGTAATTTATCCAAGTTGCAACAATGAGGAACATAAAGATGACATTCTTCGTGGAGTGTTTCAGTTGTTGGTGAGAGATTATGGTGCCAGGCCATTTGGAAGAGTTAGAGTATATCCTGCCACTTCGTGTCAGCAAGTCCATGATGCCCACCCAACACTAGGGTCAGGATATTACTGGATCTCAACTGATGGGGAGGAGCCTGTTGAAACATACTGTGAATTATGAAACTATTATTTTGTTAAACATTTATTAGTCATCACACTATCTTAGATAGAGACATAAGCAGTAGAATATAACATTTTATATTGTGTAAATATTTTGCGAATATTTACGTAACAAAATTAAATAGTAGTAGAAGTAGAAATTTATTTTTGAATTTAGTACAATAGAACAGTGTTAATAGTAATAATAACTAAAAGTACACTGCATAACTAATAAAAATATCATTTGTAGTCAAACACCTGACGCTATAAGAAGGATAATGTAAATTGATTAAAATCACCCAAATAATTATTGTGAAAAGGAATTCATACCAGCATTACATGGATGTTTTCTTCAGGGATTATAATAAGTATAGACACATTTAGGTGAATATTTTGAGATAAAACTAACATCGAGTGAATGACAAATGCAATAACAATAATCAACTCAACTGTGTCTTAAAGCTGTGTCTTGAGGTATCACAAGCAAAATACCAAATGTCACAAAAATATAATATAGTACAAGCAAAAATCATTGCATACCTTATAACTATATTTATATGAAAATATCTATCCAGATACAATAAATGTTAAACATTCTATATATTAATTACTTAATTACCAGCAGCATTTTCTCCATGAAGATTAAGTAATAGCTATTATTATTTATGCATGTTCACCAAATAGAGTTCTTCAAGTCATAGCTAATCTATAAAAGATTTTGCAGATAAAACTTTATATTCTGAAAGAATTTTCTGAGCTGGTCAATCAATACTGGCATGTAAAATTTTCAGGTATGTAATATTAATTAAATCTGAAATATCATAACCATTACAAATTTCATTCTCAATCTAAGCCACTAATTTTGGTAACGTGGCCCCAAACGATACCTCCTGATTAACGTACAGTTAATTGATATTTCAACTTAACATTATCATGGAGCTTAGAACATCTGCCATGAATATGAGCAACTCACATAAAACAAGAATAATTAACGCATTTACATGTCATTTGACAATATTATGAAACTTAAGGAAAATCTTCAGTCTAAGCTGATGAATATAAAGTACCATGGAATGTTTAGGCAATGTAACATTAGAAGCTATTAAAAAAAATCATTAGCAAAGCTGTAATAGAGGTAGAGATTAGCTATAGGTAACACAAATAAGTAATTACTATAATATGGAATTTTATAATATTAGACACTAGTTGAACTTTTTTTTCTTCAGTCCATGGAATGTCTTGATATAGTAACAGGTGTTTCTTAAGTCTTGTTGCTCCACATCAAGTTCAGTTCTTAACCTCTGTATGATAAACATATGTTCTTTATCAATACAATGTCACTAGTATTTAAAACAATTATATAATATATGTATTTTAACTACACAAAATATCTTTCAATGTTATTGTTTTGTACAAACAAAACGAAGTCTGTTGAAGTTTATTTATGTTTTATGCATATCAAGAACAACTGTAAACAAAATATTCCTTAGTAAAAGACTTGCAGAATAGAGAGTTGAAGACTGATTGTATTCTCTACTTCATTTCCAGGCAGGCCCTGCAATGTTAACAATGGATCTTACTATAGTAGCAATAATAATGAGTAAGTAAAAATGATTTTCGTGGCAAATGTCAATTGCTCCTGTGTATTGATTAGGATTATGTGTTGAAAAAGCTAAAAGAGTGATAGAAGTTCAAGGTAAGAAATAAGAGTAATTATTTAAGCTTGTGTGAGTTCTAGCATTTCAAGGGAGAGGATGGCCTTGCAATTAAAGAAAAAATATTTTGGCACCCTAAATATTTTATGAGCCGTGTGTTAAATACAGACAGCAATCAATGTTAAAAACTTATCTCATGTTATAGCTTCGGATTTGGTAGGCTTGGAATACTTACTACTGTCAATCTAGCTATAAGTTTATTTTCCTTAAAATAAACGTAATAATAATCAGAAAAATCATTACCTTACAATTAACTATATAATAGACTATGATTACTCCTCTTTGTGTAAGATCTTAACCTCATCTCAACTTGCCTTAATTGAATTGTAATTAATAGGTAATCCTAATTCACAGAAATAATTATTTCCCATAAAAGATGGTAGCTTGTTAGTGTGCAGCCAAACAGTATCGGGGGGAATAGGGCATTTTTGGGGTATTTTGCTTATTTGGTCATAAATCAGTCATCCATGTGTATTTTTTCATACTTCAAGTCATAAAATGATGAGTAAAGCATCATCTTCAAGATGAGCTACAGATATATCAACTTGGCCCCACCCACCCAAAGTGATCGGTTTCATCGTACACTCACCCTTTACCTATTAGGTACGATGTAACCCCCATCAGACATGATCCTCAACACTCCAAACTTTTTTCACACATTCAGTATACTTTTATCTCATAATTGTATTGATACTTTTTGGAATTTCTCCTTATTTTTTTTTTTATAATTGTTTTTGTCCAAAAATGTCCAAAAATTCATTTTTTTTTAGAAAAACTTGCATAACTAAAGAAAAAAATTTTTTTTTGAAAAAGTATCAGTTCATTTTAAAGAGTAGAATATGAGCTTTAAGATGATATATAAACATAAAAATAAAAAAATAGTGAGAGTAAGTTATGATGTACCGAAGTATGACCACTTTGGGAAAATGTAGTTTTGAGATAATTGAGGTTAAACACGGCACTTGTAATAACAGCTGACAATGCCTGCAAGAAAGCATAATATTGCATACAATGAATATTTAGACCTGAATTAAGGTTTTAGAAGTTATCTTGATATATTGGTTAGACCAAGTTCCATTAAACGTTACAGTAACATCTGATGGGGGCTCGGTCCAATCGTTGGATGGGACGTCACTGCCGACACCAACCCCGTCAGAGTCAGCCTGATCATCATGACTGCTACTAGCCTCAGAATCTGACTCAGAGGATTCCTCCTCTGAACCACTTGACTTGGCATCATCATTTTCACTTGACTCTGCATCATCATTTTGATCTGACTCTGCATTGTCAAGTTCATTTGCTTCTGCCATGTCATTCCTAGACTCACCACCGCCATTCTCATTAGCCATTCTCATTAGCCTAATGCCCAGTATATAATATTTATCTGCTTCAGTTGAACCAGCATCAGGGAGAGCTACAGAACTATTGTCTGACAATGGACTTGAGGATTTACTATTTCTTGGGCGCAATAGAGCACTAGAGCTTTCAGAAGTAAACCCTATAGACCTAGGTGGTGAGCTAAATAA
>WLWD01002551.1_pt1 | contig 61109 bp, 41 predicted proteins | sample 6712731 | NCBI WGS metagenome assembly WLWD01 (sample SAMN12718690, study PRJNA576275) | sponge metagenome | isolation source: marine sponge | host: Mycale hentscheli | place: New Zealand: South Island, Marlborough, Capsize Point | collected 2014-11-01 | reverse complement strand
TTACTCCGAAACTTCCCTCCCAAACGGCCTGAATTGTGCCCAGCATTGATTCATCAGACCATTCCCTCAACTTAATTCCCTTAGAGCGGCTTCCCTTCTTCTTGTTTGTCCTTTCCCTTCTTGAGTTGGCTGGGCTGCTATTCCTCAGCATGGCGGCTCATGTATTCCCCCCGGAAACTAAATAAATGCAGCCGTAAACCACAGTATTCTTAATTTTACTGAAGGCAGTGGTCGACAATGCAGAGGGTGCGGTCGACATTAAGTGCTGGTCGGCGATTGATGACTTATGCTAATTACTCAGTCGACTAATTTGGTTACTTCACAATGCCCTAATTTGGAAAACTCATCAAAATGTTAGTCTTTAAGAAAGATGAAATTAAACATAGAGAAACAAACTATTGATCACGTAGCAACAAGCTGCATGTAGTAACATCGCCTAATGCTGAAGATATTACAGTTTTCTGTCAAAAGAACTACATTAGTAGTTAATTCACTAATTCTACATTTGTCCTTACTGTTATGAAAACTAGAGCAACAAACACCAACATATTCACAGTTCCAGAGAGGCAGAGGAATAGACATGATGACCTCTAAAGTCTAAAAGCTCAAATTGGTTTATCCAGTAAAATTACAGCTAATCTTAACACAGCTTGTATGAGCCTTGGCCAAGATCAGACACATGGTTACAAGAAGAACCTTTGCCAGTGGGAGTCAACTAAGTATGTCAGCATAAGTATGTTGCTTTAACCTTCTCCACTAACTGATACAACAACAGAGTCCACTATTGAATATGATTAGATGCTTAACAGGGAAAGAGATTTGTGGGACAGAGCTAAGATTACACTACGATAGTGATCAGTTTGTAAAATAAATATACGAGAAGGCTTTATTATATCATTTTGGACAAGCGTGTGTAAACTAGTTATAGCGTTCTAACATTCATAATACAACATATTGTAGCAGTGGAATGCCAGTACAATAGACTAGTGTTGTACGATACTGAGCCCAAAAATATCGCAATACTATTATTGTCAAAATACACCGACATTACTAAATATAGTATATTATTTTTTATCAAATATTAATTCCAAATTTAATAAATAATTTGGTGGCTTACAACATAGCTAATCATGACACGGTTGGTAATTACATGACCCCAAAAAGTATTATTTAAGTTTCGTGTTTGAGTAATTATGTGTGCTGCAACAATTTGTCCACACATACTGAAAGTCCATTGTGAGCTCACTCTAGTTCCACTAGTCAGTAAAAACTAAAATGTCTCTATAGTGCAGTAATCATTTCAATATCACAATGTTACTAAATACCTATATCATACAACATAACTGTACACCTGAAACCTCGTTGGTCCATTTGGGACACAGTAATCCAATTATGGAACTACTATTAAAAAATGTCTGCTCAAATGTTGCCTGTCAATACTTATTAGCTGTCATGATATTCAAATGGATACAACAGAATCTCACATTGAGCGATAAACTGCAAACGGTGACAAAAAATATCAGTTCAGTTCTCATTTTATGTGCTCTGGCCCTTCGCTCATTTTTTTTTTGTAGTGTTTGCGCTACTCTACCGGCTCAGCTTTTAACACACTAGCACAAAGATAAGGTCATTGCTCTCTCCATGCCATGGGGCGTGGCCAAAAGAAATGATGTCATGTAAAATTGCATGGTTGTGCCCACGTACAGCTAGCACTTGTGTAATTTTTTTTAACTGACATTTACTGGAATACAAAGCTGAAAAAAAAAAAAAGTGGCAACTTGGATCATAGTCTAGTTGAAGTTCTTACCAACTGAACATTAAGAGCCTGCCATCTTTGAAATCAGACGTTGAATGACAAACAAACAAACAAAACAGTCCAAGTAGACATAGCTATTCACACACATGCATGCTGAAGGTTAATTAATTAGACCTCTTTATTTGCTATCATGTGACATTCTACACAGCCAGACATTAAACATTGTCAACTAAACTTGAATTGTTCTTTGAAAACACAAAGAAAAGCACTGAGCAGCTGCTTCACATGCTAGATTACACACATACATACATACTTGGGCCACTACATAGGTCATCACTGAGCTGCTGATGGCTGCCTGGAGTACAACCACACCTAACTATCTCCAACCAAACTAACCACCTTACACACTTTATGAGTACAATACACACACCATATTCAGTTGTTTTAAGAATTACATGATATTGCTCCACATAAGTACATGCTCTTTTAAGTAAATCCAATGTTATTGTGAATTAAAACAACACAACAACAACAACAAAAAACTTAAGTATCACGCACTCAATAAAAACAACAACTGGGTCCTTGCCATCCTAGAAACATACCACATTGGACATTATGTGATAGTGGAGTGCACAACTAAACTTTGATCACTGTACACAATCCCTCCATAAAGTTCAGCAACACCACAGTTGATAGAAACTCAAAATGTAACACATTATTGAGACATTGGCATATTACTAGATTAGTAGGCAGAGATCCTGTGTACACCATTGTGGTTCTGGGTGAGGTCAAGCACCCATTTATGTGTGTATGTGTGTGTGTGTGACTTAGTCCAGATAATTAAACTGCTGCTTGATGATGAGAGGCAAATAGTGGCAGAATATTCATACAAGTGCACTAGATACCTCAGGTCCTCCATTGCTGTATTCCTACTGGTGCAACCCGGTTTTAATAAAATTTAGTTAGGAATTTATCAGAGTCATTAATTAATTTCTATTTAGGATGCATACACTATAACTGCCTATCCCTCCCACAACACCTCACATAACATCAATACAATCGTAATAATGGGCACACTCAAAGTGCTATCTGGACTCAAAGAAGTGGATTCTATCAAGCAGTGTAAGCATAACAATTTTCTTGTTTCTCACACAGGTAGTGTATGTATGTGTGTGTGCGTGCATGGTGCTTAGCAGTGGGAGGGGAGGGAGATTTTGAAATGGTCTTACAATTAAACTATTATTTGCCTGCCAAAAAAAAAGAAAAAAGTAGAAAATTGGAAAAAACAAAACAAAAAACAACAACATAAAATACCAGACTTCTGACTGTCTTTTCCGATAATGAATTACCTTCTACTAATACTCCAATGAGCACAATCACATCTTCACACTACTCTTCAAGTCACACAATTATTTAATCTTGTTTAATTAACTTCAAACTATTATGCCTACACTTTAAATATTGTGAAATGGTAATATGGCAGGTGGCTTCAAAACAAGCACATGAAAGACAGAAAGAATATAAGAAAAGAGCAGCAGAACAAATACACAGGAGCAAAGGGAACCATACTTACTGACTTTACAAATGGATAGAGTGACTGAACATACACACACACAAACAAAGCAGTGCAACAAACTCACAGAATGTACAGTAGTACTAGAAAGACAATAAGCAATTAAGAGAAGATCATCAGTTTTTGAACTAGTAAACAACTCATGAGCTCACACTTTATATATTAACACACACACACAAAAGAAAAAAAAAAGAAATAGAAAAAATGAAAAAAAAATATGGGGGGGGGGGGTTGGGGGGGGGGGGGGGGGCGGGAAGGGGGGGGAGGGAAAGGTAGGTGGATAGGTGGGTGGGTGCTAATGAGTCACTTAGGTTTCATTAACAATGTGACTGTCATGACTTGCCGGTTAAGCACACTTAAGCACTGTTCTTTGAGAATGTCATAACTTTCCTTAATAGATCCTCAAAATTTCATTCAAAATAAACTCCCCTCAACCACCAACAATATTGACTTGGCAGGTTATAGCAGACAATGCTAGCTGATGGGTTTATCAACAATAGAGTGGAGTGAGCCAGCCACTCTGACGACAGAGATTGTGATGTACGAGGAGTGTACTTATTCCTGGGAAGTCAGTTTCAGTGGCTCAACGCTGCCTATAGGAAAACATTATTCTTACTAAAAAGCAAATCCACATATCCCCCTATCTAACCATTTCAAAACAATATACAAATATAATTAAATGGGTGTGGTTTCAGCAAAATTGGGTGTGGTCAATCAAACGTGTGCCCTCCCTCCTTCCTAAACTTCCCCCCCCCCCCAGAAAAAAATCCTGTATGAAACCCTGACTATGGGATGTACTAGACACCTTCAATTCTAGATTGATCAACACTGAGCTAGGATACATGGAGATAAGTGATCACCCCACACCACTTGCTGCAACTGTCACAGCCAATCCAGGATATAGCTTAAAGCAATCAGGTAAAATAGCTTTGCCAAAGCTGCTAATGAACAATCAATTTATTAATAATTGTATGCAACTGCACAGATGTGGCTGCTGGCCAGAATCCTGCCTATTGTGACAGGTGATGTTCGGGCCGGACCCGCACTGAAGAACAACCGACAATGTCAGAGATGGCAGCCAACAACTGTCAACCACCATCTCTGCCAACACCCGGCGGCAGGGAAGAAATAAACAAACCATAGTTGAACTTTGGACTGAACGAATGAACTAGAACTTTCTGAATGTTATGTGTATACTCGTCAGCATTTATGTACCTGCCAAAAGTCATGTCATACCCCGACCCTTTACCTAACTCCTCCCCCTTTTCACCCAATTGTATTACCCATATGTTCTTCCCTATATGTAGTTCATCTTCTTAATTTACAATAATGTCTTACCTTGCGCAGTATAAGTTGTTGCCGCGGGAGCTTACGACAGTCCTTGGGGTGATAGCTAAAGTCATAGTGCTGCATAGTGGGCTTCTGGTCCTTTGAATTATATCTAGTCGACGTCAACCAGCCAGAGGTGAACGACTCTGCTGAACTGGCGCCCTTCAGGGTCTGATCTTATCCAGAGCAAGATCCATATTGGGAAAATTATCTGGTTATCATGAGAATTGCTGACCTTTTGTTTACCAACAAGCTTCATGAAGATGGTGATGGGTATATGGCTCACTTGATTGAATTACAACACACCAACTTCAAACAGTTGTACCAGGAGAGTCCATTCTACCTAAATGCACTTCATGCTTCATATGCCAAGATTGACACTTAAGCATGAGTTCAATCAAAGTAATTATCTTAAGTGTGCTCGTGGTTTTTAACACCAATTATAGAGAATAAAAACAACAACAAAAACAACAACTTCAAAGGGTAAGGGTGTTTCCAAATCTATAGGAGAAGCAATGAGTGTTCTGCTTGTGTCTATGGTATAATAATAAACTTCAAATAGAGAGAACTGCATGATGATGGATTACCTCATAGCATACTTGTAGCCGGGATGGGGGGAGGGTTTCGTTTGAACCTCCATTTTGAGTGACCAGAAGTAAATGATTCAACCACATCCCACATTCAACTTATGTTTTGTGAACCGTTCGTTTTCGGTAACTCCCCATGGAGTCCAGTCTGCAATTCAATCCACTCATATTTATTTTTCTTACTTCATCGTGGACCACCTTACTCGAGTCTAAGCTACCAGGTAACTGTAGTTTCTTTACTCAAGCATACCAGGAGAAGGCTGACTAATTTGTATATATTCTCTGTATAAGTTCTTGCTGCTTTTATCTATAGTATGAGAGGCATATAACTTTTTGAACATCGCTCACTGTAGTAGAAGGAACTATTTAGCATGCTAGAAGTATAGCCCTTGTGTGCATGATATTCAACTGTGTTCAATGAATGCAAAATAATCTTGTAATAGAAACAATATCTGCGCACACACATCCACCAGTGTGTTTTAGCTACCATGCAAAGAGAAAACCAAAGTGATGTGGCTTCATCTCCAAAATCTGAACCTCCCAGTAAAAACTTCTGGCTATGGGCCTGCACAGAGTTTAGCTACTTTACTTTACACACAGTAAATCATAACCTTATCAATCCTGTGAACTGTAGGTATGGTCCTTTGGTTCGGCATTGGACAATGAGGTATGAGGCCAAGCATGCGTACTTCAAGAGCCTTGCCCACACTTTAGGGAACTTTGCCAATCTGCCACTCTCTCTGGCCATAAGGCACCAGTGCTATCTGCAGAACATACCCAACAAAAACGAAATTGTGACTGGACCAGGTAATATTTACTCAATACAGGGTTTATTTCGGATTTTTTTGCCCCCTTTAGAATCCCCCACCTTGGATTTTCGAGCATTTGTTATAAAGCCAAAATTAGATAGATCACTGAATCAGTTTGGCAGAAAAATCACAATTAAGTGATTATAATGATATTATCAGCTGTTGAAAAATGGGGGGAAATGTTGTAGAAGGAAAAAATTCTGGTAATATTAGGGGACGAGATCAGGCTAACTCGGTAATACTGCTGTAAGTAATCTTCGGATTCTGGACATCCCTCTTGTTCAAATGCTGACATTCCAAGGGAATATTGTAATTTTTCCCATGGTACATAATTGCCTCAAGCCCTTTCCCCCCCCCCATCTTCAAGTAAAGGCTACACTCACTTGCCTCCCTTGGAAAAAAAAACCCTGAATAAACCCTGCAATAGTATACCATGTAAAGCACACACTGATTTTTACAGGTACATATGTATGTGCCTGGGACGATTCAAGGGTTGCCTAAAATGAGTAGTGTTAGCCAGAAAATAAGTTGCTCTAATACTATGCATTTTTGCAAAATCCCCCATCACGGGTGTGGCCACAAGTGCAGAAGCTGTCAGTTCCTACATTACAAAGGCTAATATACAAAATACGTATAAATAATTTTGAGCGTTTAGTCCTATTACTGTCATTCATAAAGAATCCAGTCTTAAAATATCTTCGTGTGACATACTCCAGTTCCAACTATTTGTAGATTCCACTTCATTCTAAAATGTTGACCTTACATAAATAATTGAACTAGGGCTATACTAAAGTTTGCTTAAGTTCTGTGTGTGAGCTAATTCAAATACTATGTATACATGAAACTACCCCTGTCCTGCCAATGGAGGTGAATGACATACCAGTGTCATCTGCAAAGTCACGTACAAGTAAGCACAATTCTAACCACTTAAATACTAAATCATTATTAATGTCATTCTAACATCTAGGACCAAGTGGGTGAAGGTGGAAGGGCATACATACAAGCCCAATGCTGCAGTGTTGTGTGGCATTGCTGAAGATGTTTTTGAAGTGATTATAATATCTTCAATCTACGTAAACAATGACAAGATTTTCTTCAAAGGAAATGTTTATAGCCTAACAACATACAATAGACACTATCGTGCCCACATCCTATCTATAACTGATAAGGAAAAGTGTGTATCTTATAATGCACTAATTCATCATATTCCTCCCCACTCTCGCATGACTAGAGTTCTACAAAAACATACTATTGTAATTTTACCATTTTATATATCACAATAATTTTGACCATTTCTTGTTAGCACCAGCATTTTTGTTCAAATAATAAATGCATTAGAGCTGAACCATAAAATGGGATGGCCACATAAATGCCAGAAAATAAGTTGCTCTAATAGTATGCATTTTTGCCAAATCCCCCATCACGGGTGTGGCCACAAGTGCAGAATACATTAGCAATGCAAAACTTCACTTCTTTCAACTCTGTTAACTTCCCTGAGCATAAAGCAAACTACACCGCTTGGCTGCAAGAAATTGTTTGCTCATGTGATTATGACATGATGCTTGGGGGCATTACCCACAAAAGCTGGTACCTATGTGGAGCTGAAGCTCCGCACTTTCTCAAGAATCAGCCCGAAATTAAAAAGTAGCACAATAAAAAGTCTTAATCGTCATTCCAAGTAAGATCATACCTAAATCAACAGTTAATTGTCAGTAATCTCCAAAATCAGAGCGTGACAGACAGACAGACAGGGTGACTACTATAACCCTCTCGCGCATGTGTGCTGAGGCATAAATATATAAACACAATACAGATGCTAGCAAAAAAAAATATGAATAGAATACTTCAGCACTGGTGAGATCAAGCATACACACAATAGTATCGAAAAGCTTAAGTTAAGCAATTACAATACGTACGTCAACATAGACATACAATAGTACTGAAGCCACACCCATCATGGAATAACCAGACCCTTTATCAAACTTCTACGCTGAGAACGGGTCAGGGGAGCATGCACCTTGGCTGTTCCACCCCCACATTTTCGGGTAGTCAATTAAACATTTTTTGACGTTTCCTAGGCAAGCCTCGGCGGAATGAGTTGGCAACAGAGTACCAAAATAAACACTTGTAACATTTGTGGTTGCACAAGTTTAGGTTACCACGTCTTGTAACTTGCGGCAGGGTACACATAATCTGGAAACTACTACCACTTTAGAATGGCAATGGTGCATATTGTACCCTGACCCTTTCTCTATGTAAAGGTTAAGAAAGGGGTCTAGTTACATCAGACTATCATAGTTTGTGCAAATAACTAAAAAAAAAAAAATGCAAACTTACGGACAACATGATAAAAGACATCACCAAGACCCTACACAACAATAACAACAACTAGAGTTAATCATACACAATAACAACAAAATTTAAAAAAAATTAATTGGATAATCTGAACTACATCTTTTGTAAGCATGTGCTGAGGACAGTCAAAAAAACAGTTAGTAGTGAGTATGCAGTACCACTCACCTGTCCTTCGTGAGCACCCTTTACCAGTTCAGCAATGTCCACTATGTGCAGGTATGCTGGAATAGTGCTTGCAGGCTTCCAATGATCACAGAGCCAATCGTAACGAGAGTCTGGAACTGGGACGCGACGTAATGGAACCAAAACAAAAGCAAAATACAAACAAATAAACAAACATAATGTTGCAGAAAAATAAATACAACCTAATCCGGATTATTTTGTACCCAGTAAAGGTGCGAATCTTAGTAGCTATCACTAAATGAATAACTAGTTGAAGCCTCACACTATAGACTACCAGCCATTGTAGCAATAGATAGTTAATTGCACAACATTCGCATAAATATGTATATTTATACCATAGAATCAGTAAAGGTGCACACTGACACAGGTATTCAAATACAACAATGAACCAACTATTCAAGTTACTTATTTCATTAGAATCTATGGTGCAGAAAGGGAAGTTCTCCTCTGGTGCAGAAGCTTTAGGAAAACATTGAGGAAGTAGACTTCCTGCGAAAATATAATAATGTGAATGCTAGATATTAAGTTAGCCATTTCTTACCCCACATTAGGCAAAACCACAATGCCACACTTCAGTGAAGTACCAAATCTACCCATGACGGGTCCTGCACCTTCAGACTCTCAAACATTGGGAGGAATTCTACTGCTGTTTGGCATTGACAAATCTTGGATAATAATTAGTGCCCCAATAGCCTACTTTAAAAGCAACCGACGAAATTAGCACGCATTAACTGTAAAAGACAGGAACTGCCTCTATTAGTTACGATGATCCTGCTCAATGACAATAGGCATTACTTGTACTTCTGCCTTATACCTAAGCTGAGAGATTTAATTTCGCTGCTCAGGCAGCAATCTAGTGGGCGGGCACCTAGACCGAATTGCTTATTTACGTCACGTTTCCCAATTCCGGTTCCTCACTCGCGTGTGTTGGGTGTTCCATAAGCGGCCTTCGTAGTACGTGGCAAGCTTTTAGGTTTTGGTCGAGAAAGTATTTTGGGCTTTGAAGAGATCTGACGCGTTTCAGGGAGAGTGTTAAATCTATGGCTAGGAGGCAAGGCTGGTCTAGATCCTTTAGAAGAGACTCGAAGTTACGGCAGTATTTCTTAGACCAGGTGGTACCTACAGGGAAGACCCTTGGAACAGGTTCATATGGCTCCGTGCTAGAAGTAAGCAGAGTGTTCTAACTTAGCAGGAATAGCATGACCTAGTTATTTGCATTGGGAGGGTGGATGGGGGAGAGGGTAGGATTTTGAAAATGCTTGAAAAGGCCGCACCCACTTTGTTTCCTTCGTTTATTCTTCCTCTGTAAATACTGCACCAATAGTCCAGTGGGAAATTGTACTTTTGATGCAATATTGTGACAGAGTGAGCCAAAGCATGCAACTTAGCACAGTGTTTGTTGAAGGTATGTACAGCAATATTAGAAGGGGTGCCATCCAGATATACATTCCGTTACAAAAATGTCTTACAAGAAACTTAGGTCAATATAATCGGTGATACCCGCGAATTTTTTTATTTGCGCGCCCAATACAATTATTATAGCGAAAATAAAAAACGGCGATATTACAGGCAGCTAGACTATTTAATAGAACTAGCTACCCTGATAGCTAGCCAGGTGTAGCAAGTTTCACAGAATTTATTTCAGTAGAATAAAACCATAATATTTCGGCTTGTGGAGCTTTCTAGTGGTTACTGAACTGAATGAGGGTGACTGAACAAGGAGCTTTGTATAAACAGATGATACAGAACATGAGACCATTGTGTGGTGGGGCACAGCCCCTGGGAATGTTAGTTGGTGTTGGACAATTTCTGTGGCATGTGAGTTGTGCTTGAGAGGTGTGAAGGTGTAGTCATAATTGAATTAGTGGCTGTCATTCCCCAACCTTCCTTGGCTACGGGTATGATTAGGTCTCAGTGTAATGTTTTGAAGCTTACGCATCAATAATACCAAGTTCACACCTAGCACTCAATTAATCAATTCTTACCTCACAAGTTTGCTCATTTGATGACCATTACCAATCATTGTAGTTTATACACATTATCAAATAATCTTCTTTTTTATTACTGAAACTTGAGCCTTGTTTAATTTATTTAACTGGTACATGATGGTATTTCAGGTAAAATATAGCAAGATTTTGTGTGCTGCCAAGCGTATGCACGAACTATTACTGGATCCTGGGAATGAAGGAGTTGGAGAGACTGTAGACAGATATCAACGAGAATGTCAACTCATGGCATCTCTCCGACATCCTAACATAACACAGTTCCTTGGTCTGTGTTTCCTTGAGGGATCAGAACTACCTCTACTGGTGATGGAGAAACTAGAAATGAATGTGGACGACCTCCTGGAGTGTGCCCCTAATATTCCACTTCCAGTCAAGATTTCCATTCTTACAGACACAGGCAGCGGTTTAGTTTACTTGCATAGTCGAGGACCTCCAATAGTCCACAGAGACCTGACTGCAAGGAACATCCTCCTCACATCGTCTCTGACAGCTAAGATCACTGACATGGGAAACTCACGCATGGTAACTTTAAAACCAGCTCAGCTAGCCCAAACACTTTCAAAGAATCCGGGGACCACTGTGTACATGCCACCAGAGGCTCTCAGCGAGAGCCACAGATATGGCCCATCTCTAGATGTGTTCTCATTCGGACATCTTGCCCTCTACATTCTCACACAGGTAAGACTAGCTTTACAATGCAACTTAAACTGTTAGTGCAAAGCTTTTTAAAGTTCAATTAATGATTTCGTAGTACTCTATGTAAGTGTTTGTCTTACATTGTGTTATATCAAATAAAAGTTCACTAAAATTAATCCATGATAATGTTTATTGATCATTACTCAATATTATGTTTATTGAAGAATCTATTCAATTTTAATAATGGTAATCAATTGATTAATTTCAATAATACGATTAGATATTTCCAGGAGAGCTGCTATTGGCTACACGTTCAGATCCACGCAATCCTGGTCGAGTTATTGGTCGCACTGAAGTAGAGCGTCGTGAGGTGTACATGAAGAAGTTGGAGGATCAGTTATTGAAGGCTCATCCTATTCTAGTAGAGATGGTGACTAATTGCCTGCACAATACTCCTCAAACAAGACCTACTGCTGAGCAACTACTGGAGACACTAACACCAGTACAGGATGCAATGGAGAACATACATGGACGGAATCTGGGGAGGTCCACCAACATAGTCAATGTGTTACACATGAAGGAAACTAAAGAAAAGAATAAAAGAATAAAAGAACTCGAGGTATAGTTGTTATGTGAACCACAATCATTTGTTAAGTCTATCAAATGGTTATTACAATAATTGCATAACTGTACTTTGTCCAAGTAATGATATCATTGTCGTAGTGATCATGATACCATTCACCCTGAGATATTGTTTACTTGTTAATTTAGGAGTAGTTTACTAAAACTTAAATTTATTTCAATTGTAATCAGTAGCTTCTCAACTCTACAGAGCTATACATTTTTTATGCCTTCATTTTTCATTTTCTTTTTTTTTTTGACGAGTTTAATAATATTTGCTTTGTCATTATTTTTGCCGTCATTTATCAGTTTTTAATATTGTGTTATCGTTTGATGTGTTTTATTAGATGTCTGAAAATAGATTAGAAACAGAAAATAAAGAATTGACTGAAGAAATTTCAAAACTAGAAATGATGGAGTCTGCAAATACACAACTTATTGAAGAGAAACATCAATTGGAGACAAGTGTCATGCAAGTACAGGCAGAAAACAATCAACAGAAAACTGAGATCAATCAACTGAAAGCTGAGAACAATCAACTGAGGAACCAGATAGCAGCTGAAAGAATTCGGTTAGAATCTCGCCATCAAAGAGAGAAACAAATTCTCCAATCTGAAGTGGAGCGACTAACAAAGGAACTGGAGCGCATCACCTCAGTGTCTATCAACAGGAAATCATTAGTAAGTATTTTGCATTCCTACAAACAATGTCTCCTTATGTTTTATCAAGAGTACTAACTACTCTAGGTCTAATCTATAATAATAATATGTTTGTGTGTCAGTAACGACGGCGACTGATGACGACCAACGGTGTGTGTATTAATGAATAATTCATGCGGTTTGGTAAGCATCATCACTTTATCGTAGATATAAAGTGTCATACTTTCAATAGAGCATGCTGGTTATTTCTAAAAAGCGGGTGCAATAGACAATGGAAGGTGGCGTAGTTTCAAAAAGGAACACAAAAGTATGGAAGAGAAGGTAAAAGGCGAGCGATTAATTATAACTAAAAGCGGGTGGAATTGGCGAGTAAAGGTGGGGGTTAGTTTTCAAAAGAAAGGCTAAAATGTGAAATAGAAGACAAAAGTTTCTCAAAATAGGACAAAAATGCAGGAGAGATGTACAAAGGAAAAGGGGCCCCATGACTCAAGAAGAAGAGCTGAAGATAGGAGAGGTGGGGTAGAAGAAAAGGTCAGATAGTTCAGAAAAAAGAGAGGGAAACTTACGTCACCTAAACCAATGGTAGAGAATGATAACTGACCAAGATAACTTGTGCTACTGCATTCTTACTTTGCAATACGTCAAGCGCCACTATGTGGCAGAGTACTTGCTAGTAAATTATAATGGTAAAGTGTAAATGAGTTAGTTATGCCAATAGAGAACTAGCCTGCTCTTCAAATATTTTACCATAACACACTCTGATAAGTATTATTTATTCCATGCTAGTATCTTCACAATGTTATCTTTAGGTATGATCGTGAGATATGAGATAACTCAGGTTATCACATAGTGTTATTTCGTGGCTGTATTGCCAAGCTCATTACCCTAGTAGTCATAGCAACCTGCCTGGCTTACCAGTTTTCAGGGTTTTTACAGCTATTTTACTCTAGTGGAGCCTACCCAACCAGGTTGGAGAGAGTTTATACAGCCAATTTTACACAAAGGGTTACCAAAAAACTACTTCAGTCAAGATATCCAGCGTGTAGTAAACCACTTATTACACTCATCAGAGTGATATGGCAAGATAGTTCACTCTCAGGCATTACTTTCATTCATCTCTGGCTCCTAAAATAAATTAGCCTGCTTTTGAAATATTTTGCGATATCACACTCTGACTCATGTAATAAATATTATTTATTAGGTACTGAACAGAGCCTGATAACTGTTGCCACATAGAAAATGCATTAAAGTAAACAGGATGTGGCTTAGGGCAATATTTTTCCATATCACCTGTGTTCATAGTTATTACGTTGGGTTATTACGTCCCCCTAGGTTATAGAATTGTTCGCGCATGAGCAGTACCTAATAAATTTATTATCCATTGGATACCCGAGAATATCACTCGTCTGATTGGCGGTATTTACGCTCGTGCCTGCGGCACTCGCGTAAATACTAAGCCAACAGACTCGTGATATTCTCCGGTATTAAATGAATAATATATATATATCTATTTTTTGCAGAAGTATACTTCATGCCTCTATGCTAATGTTAGACTTGCCACCAGAACCTGTGGTCGTTTAATCATTCAATGTAATACCGCCCAAAACCCAATCAACTTTCCCACCAAAATCTACCAGTTACCGCGAAGCATGAGAACTAGTTGTATTTATAAATTGGGAATGAATAATATAATTATTGTTTGTATATCCCAGGTAAATAACTATATGAAATAAACAAAGCACATGTGTGTATATGTAATTATTATTATGTAATTAGTCTATAGCATGTAAACAGTAACCATGGCAACACTATGGTTTTTATTATTTTTAATGAACACAGTGTGCAAGTAACATAAACAATATCCTCTACATAAAATATTAACAATATGGACTTGAGTAATGATATACAAATTTACTACAGATACTGTATTTGTTTATTATTTAGACATTCCCACTAGAACTAGACTGGAGGCGTGGTCCTGACATGCCAGTGGCTATGAGTGCATGCATCCAATCAGTAGAGATAAATGATACAGTGTATGCTGGAGGAGGAGGGACTGACAGAGTTGAGGATGACTACATAGTGATGGCCTACAACACACAGTCCTGCCAGTGGCACACTCTACCTCCATACAGTACCTGGGGGTTTGCTATGACTACCATCAACAACAAACTAGTTGTGGTGGGAGGAAGAAATAGAGATCACTCTGATAGCAGTGAGCTAGGAGAGTGGCAGCCTGACAGCAACCAGTGGACACACCCCTTCCCTCCTATGTCTACACCTCGCTGGTTGCCTTCAGCTACTTCATATAAACATTGGCTGGTGGTGGCTGGTGGTTACCATGGAGTTTGTTTACAAACTGTTGAGGTACTTGATGTATCCAACATGCAGTGGTCCACTGGACCATCTACACCAACACCATGGGTAGCGATGAAGTCTACTACAATAGGAGACACCTGGTTCCTCATGGGGGGAGTGTGTGAGAAACTGTCGCATTACAGTCCTGATGTCTATAGTGTATCTCTGGAGGCTCTTGTTTCACACTCCTCATCAGACTGTTCCAACATATGGAACAAACTACCTTCACTCAACTGTACACAATCCTGTCCACTCAACATTGGAGGATCTCTACTGGCAGTCGGTGGTTGGGACATGAAGAGTGAGAAGCCAGTGTCCACCATCCAGCGCTATGTCCCTGAGACTAATACCTGGGTCCAGGCTGGACAACTACCACATGCAGTATGTAACTGTACTTGTATCATGACATCAGACAAGGTCCATGTTATGGGAGGATATGATGGGAATAGCAGACTTAAGAAACTGTTTACTTCTACTATTCACTAATACATATCTTTGTTTTTATGGAATCGTTTTGAACAAGTGAGCTATTATAATTTTAATATGGTTTCCATGGTTACTGTTTATTTGTTTTCTAAAGAATAAAAAGCAAATTGTTTTATTATTGTAGAAGTTGGTTACAATGTACGCAGTGGGTGTAACTGAGTAGCTAATAATACAACACTTACTATAGCTATTATAATTATACAGCTGTATTATATTTTTTCTCACAGTTTAAATTTATAGTAACAGTTGCTGGCATTCATTCACCCCACAGCATAAAGTACTACATTAAATGCACTCATTTTTTTTTTGTAATTTCTCACAGTATAAATTAATAATAAAATTTACTTGATTTCTGTTTGCTAAAATCTTATTTCCTGAAGTGGGTGTGGTTTGTGTGATGTCATGTTTATGACTTATAATTGATAAGGGACAACTAAGCACATCAACATTAGAATAATGACACCCTGATTCCTGTTTTGCTCCTCTAAACGTAACTTGAACTGGGATTAATTATTCTCTGAGAGAATTGAGCTAATACTAATGAATTCAATACACATACACACATAAATGGTATCCAAGACAAGTTGTACTACAGCATCAAAACTATCATATTCAGATGTTGAATATTCCACGCATGTTATATTTATTTATAAATAATCACACTCAAAATGTTTATTATAACAAAAATGATATGAGTATATTATGATAGAATGGGTAAGTGCAAGTTGCTATGGTGACAGTGATTGCAGGAAGGGGGTGGGGTGGGGGATCTTTCAGGCTGTGGATTCAGTGTGCCATTCAGAAGTGCTCAGTATAACAGAGTTCAGAGCAGTCAGCCATTCCTCCACTTCATCTGCACTCTCAGCTGCCAGCAACAATCTGTGTGATATCCACAGGAAGTTGAAAATATAAACATGAGGAATGTAAAACTACAAACCGTGCTACAGTTCCTCAAGTTTAACCCATTCGATGCCGACTTTCTTCAACACTTCGGGTGTTTTTAGAATTCGAATTAGATTTTTGAATTTATACCGCAAAGCAACTGCAAATATCTACAAAGCAACAGCCAGGCATGTAAAGTAGGTAGTTTTAGCTTTATAACTAGCAAAGCTTCTAAAAGCCTGAAAATGAACCGAAACCAGTCCATCTTACAGCAGGTTTCGAGGTGACTATGAGGAACTAGCCTCATCAATTACTCTCCATGTTCGGCAGGAAAATCTTTATCCATAATCTTCCAAAATGCTGAGGGATCTCTATAGGCTTCATATACTTTCTATTTGAGTGTTTGAAGTCCATAGGCAACAAAAAATTTGGGTGCTTGGTGTCCTGAAAATTCTCGGTCAAAACAATATCTCAATCTCCATTTTCAGACACAATAAAAAACAACAACAACAACTTAACCTGCCTGTACGGGTTCAACATAAAAAAAAGAAGGAAGTACAATACCAACTTTACATAATATAATAAAAAAATGACGACTTAATCTAAAATAGATCTTTTTTTTAATCTGGAGATGTGTGGTTATGGCGTCGAAAGGGTTAATTGTTTCGTATCGTTAAATAAATTTAGAAATATAACAATACATTTAATCACTTCTTTTAAAATATTTTTTTCTATTCAAATACAGACAAAAATTCATCATATTCACTTAGTAAGCCAATACAGCTTAATGATGTTGAATTGATAAGTCGCAACACTATGTAGCTAACATAATACTTCAATAGGACAATTTCTGCCCGCAACATTATGTTGAATCATTTAAAATGCTTACTCTTTGTCACTGTCTCGAGAAGAGAGAGGAATAATGAAAGCATTCTTGCAGCCACAGTCTACAGGAGAAGCATTCACTACAGTCTTGTAGCATTCAGACAAGTCCCACTGGAGAGACGGAGGCTAACACACACAATACAACCATTGCTTATGGAACTAGCAATAGCTACAGTAACAGTAGGGGGAAGGGTGAAGGAGGAGGTTGCTGAGGGACTCACACACACCTACCTCCTCTCTCTTTTTAGACCAACTGTATTATTGGCTGGCAAAATATTAATAAAAATTGAACAAAAACGGACCTCACTTGCATATGATATTCAATTTGTCAATCACCAGCATTTCTAGTGTGCACACTATTTATGTAGCACAACTTATTTGTAACTCCTATTACATCTGCCACAGCTAAAAGGAAATTTACCAAGCAACAACAATTTTAGAAAAGTAATTGCTTTAATATTGTATTAGCCTCACCACAAATAGTGAGCTAGTTGAGCGTCTGAACTATGTAAGCTGCACTCATACAGTTGAAGTAGCTAACTGTCAGCTCTTACCTCCTGGTCTCGCTCTTCTTGACTCGACCAGCAAACTAAAGATGAGTCCTTCAGCACAAACCAGCCACGACTCCATGAAGTGGAGCCATAATAGTCCTGCAATAAAAACAAGGTCACCCACTTCTCTGTGTATTACGTGTTGTCCACACCTTACCAAACATCTAATATATGCACACACTGCCCTTTCCACAAGTATCTTAAGTAAACACTAGCTATAATTGATGTATTCTCTCTCTTTCACAGGCTTTTTTTTAAACAATAGAGAATTAAAAATACTTGGTGAAATTCTGTATTGTTTAAAAAAGCCTATGAAAGAGAAAGAATACATCTAATGAGTAAAAGAAGGCTGAGAAAGAAATGATCTATTATTTGCACATTTGGCAACTCCTTACCAAATATCCTTCCACTGGTCCAGGAACCAGTCTGCCTTCATACAGTGGGTCTGCACTCACTGCCAGTTCTACACTGCTCACTATGTCCTGATTCTACACATACATACAAACACACAAACAAACCAAATGCACTACTGTGATGATTAAAGTTTATCTGCAAAACACACCCTTTAACCAGCTCCCTACCTCCTACTTATATCACTAAATATTGTTTCATATCTTGGGTTCAGTTTTTACATTTTAAATGTATATATTTACTATGACAATAAATGACAAAATCATCATCACAGGAGCTAATACTTGAAGCTGAATTATTTATATAAATATCATTATTCATTCTTCGGAAATTAACAAACCAATTACATTTGTTTTCACCATAAATATGGATATTATATTTATTTTCTCCTCTGAACTTACTGTAGTTGGGTAAGGTGTGGTTTGAGTGAGGCTGTCCCTGGTGAGGACAATTTCTCCAGCTTGAATGAATTCAGACTGGATCACATTCTCTCTGGATAGAGTAACTAAATAAAAGAATACAAAGTAACTTAATTAGAGCTAATGATTGTAAGGAGTTTCTACATCATTGCCTGTTTGGTGTACATGTACTTATTAGCAGACTTGCTTGAGAAGTCTCAGTGGCATGGGCGTGGCCAATAATTTACCCCGGTATATACCGCAACCTTAGATTAACATTCGGCACTTGCATAAAGAACTGAGAGGAAATTGCTTAGCCAAATTCTTGCCCATTGCAGTTGGACTATCAGCCACTCCCTTACAAAATCCATAAGTCTCCAGAAATGCAGTAAAATGTCCATCCCACCCACCGGTCCCGTGGGATTGTGGGACATTCCCTGGGATGTCCACCTGTCCCTCTCGCAGATGCGTGTGTGTCCCATTGTCCATCCCATCCCATGATCCCATGGGACACACATGCACCTGTAAGAGGGACAGGTGGACATCCCGTGGAATATCCCATGGGATTGTAGGATGGAAGTGGGACACACAAGCATGAGTGAGAGGGACAGGTGGACATCCCGGGGAATGTCCCATGGGATTGTGGGATGGAAGTGGGACACACATGCATGAGTGAGAGGGACAGGTGGACATCCCGGGGAATATCTCACAATCACATGGAACAGTAGGATGGAGTGGACATTTTATGGCATTTCTGGACAGCACAAAAAAATTATGTGGTCGATATCCTTTACCTTTCGGTGATTCTTCTTCCTCATCCTCCTCCTCCTTTTCCTCGTCATCCGTAGATGGTCTCGTACACTAAAGGCAATGAAAGAATGAATGAATGAAAAGAACAAAAAACGCAACCACAAGTTGCAACTCCTTACCAATAAATATCTGCTGTTCCTTGTGAGTGTGGGCACTCGCTTCACCTACAATAAAGATGAGGGTTACTATAGCAACCAATGACATGGAGACATTCGACTTACTGATCGTATTACTTTAGACAAAACTCGTCTTCTCTTCTGCTTGTTGTCATTACACTAGATATAGCAATAATTTAAACTAAATTATACGACAGCAATAATTTAAACTAAATTATACGACAGCAATAATTTAAACTAAATTATTTTGTTGACAACTATTATATTATATTGTTATACAGTTGTTGACATGTAACCAAAGCGTTGCATACATTCCAGCCATAGGGATGAGATAATAATGTATTCAACACTTACCATATGATACACTTCAATAACTAAGACAAAGTTAGGAGGTATTTCAGGCCTACAAACACACATACATACATACAAAGAGTTTAATAAAGACCTTCACATGTAAATCTTCCATGATTATGTTTATGGTCCTTCACATTTATTGACAATGCCAAACATAAGGATTTTCACTCTAACAATCAACCAATTTGCAAAGTCTGAAGTTGTGGACTTGCCAACATCAACTCGTGCCAGTGTAACAACATTGAAATCAGCTGGCAACGAGCTGCTAACAGGACCACTACGGTTTCACTGTTATAACAGTTTAATCAAGTTTTAAAATATATTTATTCAAGGCCAACTATATCTTAATTAGTTATCCAATTAGAAGAAAAAAATTAACCAGCAATCCACAATTAAAACAATATAACTACAAATTCCTTTATTGCATTAGATCCACAGATGTTCAATTGTTAGCCACAATCCACAATGCCACGATCACTGGCACATGCACAACACTAGAGTGAGAGATGGATATTGTGTGGATGTGGATATCCATATACATGTGTGTATGGCAGAATGAGAATGTGCACTTCGTGTTTGGTTAGCCACGTTCCTATTCCAGCTTCCCCAAAGTGAGGACAGGTTATTTTCTAGTGCCTCTATGCAATAAAGCGTGGAAAGAATAAATTTTTTATTTTAAAAAGGTTGTTTTCCCTTCTTTTCAGTGATAGCAAGTATTTCGTACGTAGATAAATGGAAATTAATTTTAGCTTAATTGTATTCTATGAAGCTACATATTAGTCGCAATACTTGAGATGCCCATGAATCATTGTTTAAAAAAAAACAAAAAAAACATTATATAGTATTACAAATTATATTATTTATTACTTGGCCATACTACCCCCACCACCACAACTCTTCAGTAGATTTTTTCATAACTTGCTCCAATTCCCTACCAGTTTGACTAACACATGTCCCAGTGTGGTCCTATATAATTGAAGCCCCAATGCAAGGGTGCAATGCATCAAACCATCAGAACAGTACCTGGTCAAAGCTGTATCTATTAGGGGAGGGGGAGGGGGCAAAGGGGGACATGTGGATAGTTTTCAGTATTGGTATTTATACTGTATAAATGTAATTACCACATACATAAATACATATGTATAGTTATGAGTTTTTAAGCGTTGCAAGGGTTACGCACACACAGTCTAATGAGTCAGTACTTTATCCTATTCCAGCGTCCATGTGAATGAAGTGAGGACGGGTTATTTTCTAGTGCCTCTATAGACTTATGCTGGTGGCCAGGAATGGCATTAGTTTACTCCAGCATTAGCAATGGCTACAATAAACACAGCTGTGCTTGACCACATCACTCTCTCTGCACAATACTTACACTGTCTCTTAGTCAGTCAACCATCCTGCAGTCTACCAGATGTGACCACTCAGCTACGGCTAATTAGCTGTCTACTGCATAAGATAAATATATGAATTATCCAGAACCTCCCATTACTCTGTGGATATACTGGACTATGGCTCTTGCCAGAGAGACTACCTGAAGTATTTCTCATTACACAACCACAGTGTTTGCTGGGGACTTTTAGAGAGTGATTTCACAATTTATAAGTTACTCCTTTTACACTCGTACAATTCCCTCTTTAACACACTATTTCCTCCTTTTCAGGTGAGTGGAAGTCCCTGATGATTTACTTGTTGACAGGATGCAATTTACTATAACGATCCCCCATAATTAGTACCATTTTGGGAAATTGCAATAGTTATGTATTCTATAACTCCCGCACGCACATGCACACACACACCACATGCAAACACAAACACTGGCTTACAGTGTAAGGAGGTTGCTATAGTGAAGAGAGTCGACGGGGGATTCCCCCTGGAGGGACAGTATCTGAGTGGCAATGATTCCTTTAGTCATCTTCTCTCTCAGCAAACACAAGAAATGGTGAGTATTACTCTCTGGAGAAGAATTATACAACAAAATTAACTGAAAGAACAAAAATAAACTAAAAAAAGAAAAAGAAAAAAAAGAATGAATGCAAATATTAGAAAAGTGAACAGATGGAAAAAAAGTCCTACAGTTGATTTCATCAAATAAGATGTGTTAGTGAGTGTGTGTATGTGTGTGCTAAATATTACTCACTTGGAGACGTCTTTAAACTTGCTCTAAATTCTTCGGAAAGTTTCAACTTGATATCTGGAAAAAAAAAACAATTTCAGTCATTCTCAGTTGAAATAATTATAATTATAATAATAATAATAATAAAATAAATAATTATAATAATAGTATCTAGATCACAGCCTTGTAAGCATAAGACCAGCCGAGTCCAGGTGACTTATTAGAGCCAGCATACAGACAGATTGAACCTGCGGTGGATGTGTGGTCCATTACTAGAGACCACATCATCAGAGCCAGTGAGTGACCTAGCTGCACTTCATGCAGTCACTAACACTCAAACCTCCAACTCAGCACACACGTGGTACCCCCCCACCAGACCACACACCCACTGTCTCCTCCTTCACTCAGAGGCCATTTGCACAGTAATGACGTAAGCAAAATTTGCTTAGTAATTGAACTCTCACTGATTCAGAAATGAGGAACATTTATTTCTTGAAATAATTCTTTTTTACAATTAGTCAGGTAAATTACATATGGCGTTGTTTTCCCTCTTTTCTATATTCTGTCCTTTTTAAGAGTGTCTTTGTATTGGACCTCAGGTCAAATGTAGCTTGCTGGCTCCAGTGAACAATGAAGGAATAATGGGACACTTGCCAAGTACTAGAGGATGGATGTCTATTTGTTGTTGTTTACTTCCCTAGTCAATACCATACATATGTACATATGGTAAGCAAATGTTCTATGTAGGACTTTATTGCATTACCAAACTTGATATGTTAGATTATTAGTGAAACAGTTAGAGCAGTCAAGAAACACACACACACACACACACACACACACACACACACACACACACACACACACACACACACGGTGAAGTGCAACCTTAAAAAAAAAATTGTCAGAATTCTAGCTAACCTTAATATACATACATTATAGGAAGCAAAGAATGTCCAAAATAAATACACTTTTAATACTTAATACTATCAGTAATATTGTTAGTGTAAGAACCAATGAACATGATTTAAGTTCAAGAAGAGTACGTGCAAAAGCAATCTTTATTCAGATACATAAGAAGTTGCCTAGCAACGTGATGTAAGCTCAAGACCTGGCAAATGTTAGAGAAACTTAACTGAATAAATGTTTAAAGAAATTGCTATAATTTTCTACTACCAGTATTAAACTAATTGTTAAATAGTCCTTTAGTTCTAATTCTAGCACTCCACACACACACACACACACACACACACACACACACACACACACACACACACACACCTGTGTCTAACCATGATACCACCAACTTTTAATGACGTCAACAATAACAAAGTAATAATAATAAACAATTAACAACACCCGTAACCACGGCCTGGTGTCTCACCGCTAATGTAGAGGGTGGCCGGCGAGCCTGACATCTGCTCATTGTCAAGGCAACTGGAGGGTAGGTCCCACACGCTGGCCCCAAGCTCTGTCACTATTCGCTCAGCTTCTTCATGGTAGGCCTTGTACCTCTCTCCTAGTGGACAAGATAGAGAGCAGTAAGATATATATACAGTAGACCCTCAATTATCCGAACACCTCAGGACCGAGGGTTGTTCAGATATTTGAAATGTTCGGATATTCGCAATAAGTCATTTTGAATGGGGTCTTAATCTCTTATCTATTTAATGCACAGCAAAATTCCAATGAATGTCATTATAATTCCCAAATAATGGTGTTTGGATTAGCGAGAGTTCGGATAAACGGGGTTCGGATAACTGAGGGTCTACTGTATATATATAATACCACTACATCATTGTCATCAACAACTACAATAATAACAACAACTACAATAATAACAACAACAACAATAATAATAACAACAACAACAAGTCCCACTATACAACATAACGTGCAACAGCCAATCACTCTAATATGCTCTGATCTGCGAGACTACTTGTACGTGTAAACTGTATTCCTAAATTTAGCGTCAATTCCTTTCAAAGGACACCACCAGCACGGTAGCTCTCACTCGCACCAGACAAAGGTATATCTACACACTACAGCAATATCTTTGTATTATAATAACAAAACTAAGCCACTCTGAGTATCACGGAAAGTTAAAGAGGAAGAAGCTCATGAGAAGCCTCAAATTCAAGCTTTGTATGTATTTCCAGTAACACGAGTCCTCCAATACTAGAACAGCGACAAGAGGCTAGGATGGATACCCACATATCCACCTAGTACATGTGTATTGTTGTTACACTGTGACTAATGAACACGTACAGCAGGAATTTCTTAATTAGCTTCTTGAACAAGTAAAAAAAATAAAAATAAAATAAAATAAATAATTTATATAAGTAATCAAATCATATACAAACAAAAACAACAGAATTAAACAATGAGTAAACAAACAAACATAATATAACAACATATGTACTGCCGACAGACCTGCCAATAGAATGATCCTCTCCGCCTCTACATCATCTAAAGCTCCGTCGTCTGACTGACACACCTTCATCACCGACCTGGCCTTGCGCTGGATAAGGTACTGGGAGTTAGCATCCTTCAACAAATCCTACACATAACATGTGATACGACATGTCACACACATGTACATGCATTCACACCTTAGTAACCACAGGCTGGAGGTATCTCCAATATGTTCATGCACAATATGAACCTGGTTTACTATTACTGAATTCAAGATCAAGGAACTCGTACACACACAGATGACACCAGAAAAATCACAAGTTTAACAGCGACATAAGTTCAGCACTTCCTGCAAATTACCCTTCAGGATCAGTTAGCCCCCCCCCCCCCCTCCTCCGTTATCTTGCTGTTTGTAAGTCAGGATAGTTAGACCGTATTGCGACCACTAAGGACAACTCTGGCATGAAGTTGAAACCGAATTATATTACATAAATTACACAATATATGGTTATATTATATAACATAAGGTTATATTACATATTATTATACAATATATGGTTGTATATATCAATTAGTGAAGAGTGCTTGAGCACAAATGGCGCCACAAACCTGGCTATAGTTACGCTACATAGAACTGCTTAAATATAAAAACATATTCAATTCTAAATTAACCCCTAATTAATCTACATAAATAGATCTTTCATAATTCAAAGCTGTCTAATATAAGACAGATGTTTTTTTTTTTTAATAAATAGTTCCAATAAACACATAAAATGGAGGGCACTGTGGCCGAAGCTGCAGATCTTAGCAACAAGCCACACTACAATGAACTCATAATGAGACAAGTTGTCCTCTACAGCATAGATCAAAGCACACAGCAATGCCTACACCAGTCAACATCCACACAGTAACCACAAGAAACAGGCCAGACAACCTGCAGGACAAGACTGCCTGAATCATGCTTCCTACATGGGGGAAAAATGTAAGAGACTTGGCAACTGGTATAAGGTACACATCTCATTGCACCCACCTCCTAACCCCCTCACCACATCACTATACTAAACTGGTGGGGTTAAGGATAGGGGAGGGGATGATGGCTAACTTAATTGAGAAATAATATTCCCTGATATCATGTGACATCTAAAAAACTAACACACACACACACACACACACACACACACACACACACACACACCAGGCCAATTGCAAGAGATGATATCCTGATAAAATACATTTCTGGTATGTCTAGACTGAACTCAAGTTCACACACTAAAAAAGCAGCTGCTATAATCATTAGTCAGGGTGCACACATATTAAATCCACCCACCCCTCCCACCCTCTGAGTGAAAAGCTTTTGCCTCAGGCAGAACTATATTGGACTATATTAATGATTGGTATTAAGCACACTATTTAAATAACTAGTGATGTGCTCTAATAGCACAAAATAGCGAAGCGAGCGATGCATGTTCCCTGTAATTGCAGCTATTCCATGCATGCTTGGTGTGGCTACAAAATACTGTCAGATTATTTACTTCGCTACCCGTTTCTGTTTCGTTTTAGCTCTCCTCCTCCTTGCCCTGTCTTTTTCATTTCTTATCGCTCTCCTTACTACTTTTTCTTCAGGAGTTTCTAATGCGCTCAAAGCTCTTGACCGAGCGTTTCTAACGTTTTGTCTACTGGACATCGCTACTTCGTACGGCGGGTAAACAAAACAAAATGTTGCTAAGAAGGTTACCCGGCCCGCGCAAGCGCGTAGGAGAAAAGGTACACAGGTACGCCCACGCAAGAACAAAAACAATTTCTAGACCTAAATATATATATATATATATCGCAAACTCATTAGAGAGTCAGCTCCGCTCGCTTCGCTGAATTAAAATAGTTATGTGAGGTGAACCCCCCCCCCCCCCCTTCCACTTCACCTTAAAATGTTTATTTTTTACACCATAATTTTATTCTTTAACATATAGTAATGATAAGCTGTTATGAAACAAATATAAGCAGCGAGAGGGAGAATTATTTATTTAACGGAATATATGAAATCTAAATCTTTTAAATGTACAATATCCTCTGCAGGTTACCTCCTAACACACACGTAAGACCTCCGAATTGAGAACAACTTGGGACCAGGCTTTCAAGTTCACTGATCGGAGGTTGTTTGCTTGCAGAGGTGATAATCTATACACTTGTCTAGCAGAGATGGCAAACAGAACATTTGCTCATAGACGTAATTCGCTTTTAGAGAATTGGCAATAAACTATTCCACCTTATACATTATAAATACCCAGCATGGAGAAGTTATTCAAGTATAAGACTTGCAAAACAAAATACCAAACTAGTTTTGCCTGCCAATCATCATAGAAAAGCCACTCAGCAGGTTTTACTTACTTCAATCCGCATCTCAACATGCGATCCAAGGCAACGCTTGGCAAAGCGGACGGGGCTAATTAACCCATATGGGCCGCCTAATTGGCTAATTGTCCACCGGATCTTGTTTGTTTGCGGCTGAGCAGCAACTTAAATCATGTTTACTCATTCTTCCCGCCACCAGTGAGCGCAGAAGGGAATGTATGGAATTTGAGAGCTTGCCAATCACGATGCATGGATTGATTTGGCATTAAACGACGCCACACGCACACTGACCTCCGCCTCCCCCCTGTGACTTCATTATCTTCAAACGCTCACATTCCATCCTCTCTCTCTATTGTGATATTCATGTCTGTCGGATGCATTGTTACAGTTAATTAGTCCCGTTCTATTGGATCAATACGCAACAACCAAAAAACAACACAGTAATTCAATTTTACACCACAATTAAGGAAAGTCTATAATTGCATTCTATACATATGATGTCAAGTTCATTGGAATGCAATAGTAATACAGCTCTTCACTGGTCAACTGCAGACTTCTAGCAACAGGATAGGTAAGCTACTAATCTCGTGTACCTCACTGTTCTAAAGAAGACTACTCTAAACTCACTGAATGAACTAGAGCTTCTCCTGAACTGCTGTCACTGCTGGAAGGAATGATGGAGCTACTGCTAGTCAGAGTGATGGCTGCAGTTGATAGTTAGCAGAACACAGCGGTTAGGATACGGATGTGTTTAGTTATCATTATTTGCCTCATAATTGCTTTTGAAATGTTATCACCAAAGCCACTTTTTTATCTACTTAATGTTTACGGTTGCCAGCCTAAGGAATTTAACTACCTTGCAAATATTAGCATCACCTTAATACACCCAATGTATTGCTATATTAGGAAACTCAGCTACTATTTTTAGCTCCTATACCGAGGCACCCCAGCTGAAGTGTACCCAAAATCTGTTTCTACCTCTGTAGCGCAACATTTTTATTTCTGTGGACCACAGGACTCAATGCATGCCGGAGATATTTCTGCTCTCCGACACAACAGGCAGAGTGTGTATATGGACAAGATAGAGACCAGACAGGTAGATGGACGACTTCGACTCTAGGAATATTAACACACCATCTATAACAAATCAAAAGTTCGACATAGTACACCTCAAATCAATGAAGAATTGCTGCTAAGTTAAAAACTTGTCACACAAAATGAATCCTGGAATGCTATTAATTGACGGAGCATATATTTGAGCACCTCTGCCTAGTTCCTTCTGTTCATGTGCTATATTTCAGTCAATCATTATGTTCTACTCGACAATATACCTCTAAATACACTTCATCTCAATCTAATTTAGCCTTGAAGTCAAGCCACACCCACTGAATAAAATTCTCAACATACATGTTTCTACTTGCTGCCTAACAAATGTTAAAAAAAAAAACCCCCAAACAAACTCTGTTTCTCATTCACCAAGTTAACAAACAGACACTGTAGATGTATTCACTGTGACATAATCAGCTGTCCTACATGACACTCAGTCTGGGAATCCTTCTTCACGCCATCACATGGAGTTTCTACTGATATAAGTCCCACACTGGCAATATTTGCATACCTCACCATTATGATCACTGGCTGGACACCATAAGTAATAACTCTTACTTGAAATATTCTGGTTGTCATAGCTCAGAGGCAGAGTGCTTGCGCATTAAGCAAGTGGTCCTGTGTTCGATTCCCAGTGGCGACCAAATATTCTTAATTTTGTATTTAAAAAAAAAAAGCATGTGAAAGAGAGAGACTACATCTAATATTCTTATCAAGTCTAACTACAACCACAACTCCCATTGTAGGCCTACTGGGACTAGGGGACTGGACTCGAATTTAACTCAAATAAAATTAAAATAATTATAATCATATTTATATAACAATCAATAATAATAATATTAATAATAAATTTTTCTCGTTCTAACAGGCTAGAAGTCGAGATATCGGGTTAAGTTTTAATTAATATTGGCTGTTAGAACGATAAAAACTTGCTATTATTCATAATAATAATAACAATAATAACAATTATAATAACATTACAACAATAATAATAATTTTTTTTCCCTTCCATAAAGCTTCCCTCCTCATACTAATGGAGTATTCTCACTTTTCTCAAATTCAATACCATACAAGATGAAGTTAAAAGCTAGCAGCCATACACACACACACACACACACACACACACGTGTGTGTGTGCTTGCATTGAAGTCTTACGAGGAGTTACTAAGTCTTCAATTGTCGAGGACTTATGTTTGAGGAACACAGCAAGGTAATCTGTTGGGGAAACTCAGAGTTCAGCTCTAATGAGAGAGACCCCCCACCCGAACAGCAATTACTGTTTCCCCGACACCAGCTTCTTCAAATATTTCCTTATAGGAACTAGTACCACGAGAGAGTGTGACATTTTCTACACTAAGTAGCACACGACACAATCTCAACAGTGCTTCATTCCGGTCTGTCCACCTCCCCTTACCAATCTCTCCCCCCACCTCCGGATTCTCTTTCAACCAACCCCTAAATCCACACGTACTCAAATAATAATAATTTGATGGAGAGTCGAATTTAGAAAAATTATTGTTCTATCAAATTTCACTATACGGCAGACCTGAGAGTACGCACCTTTAGCTCCTCTAGTACTGTAAGTAATGCACTCTTAGCATAATAAAAATTATAAATATTAAATAAATACTCAACAGAAAAAATAATAGCACAACAAACACATCACAAACATTATGAATTGACCCTCAACAACCAGTGCAGAGAGTGTTGTCAGGAGAAGCCAACAGCATCAGTCAGAGAAACTGTCTGTCTATTAATGTGGCAGTGTCCACAGACTAAATATTAATGTTAGCACTATGTACTCATGGAGACGAAAAACCTGCTCCTAGTGCACGCTGTATTAAATCACTCAGTAAGGTGACATCATACGCAAGTATGTAGGATGAACGGGTGAATAGAACTACTTAAGTACAAAGAAATAAACTGAATGCGGTAGGAAAGAGAACTAAAAAGCTACACTAAAATAAATCTATTGTTACTTAATTGAATAAATTACAATACTTGAAATATATATGGTTACTAGGACGGAAACACATTCCAGCACCATTGTGATCTTTGTAGCTCCAATTGGAATTAATATCATTGTTCAACCGTAATAATGTCGTGCATTGAACTTATCAAATATCTATCCCATGATAGTGAAATGAGTATGTCTTGTATATCTCACAAATTACAAAGAGTTAGTTGAATTCTTTAACAAAAAATATAGGAATAGATTAATAATAATAAAAACAACAACAAAACTCGGCCGTTATAATTTGTGGGCAAATCATATTCCTTCGCTTCTAGAACAACGAGCAAATGTGTGGTCGTCTAGCATCATTTAAAAAAACACTTCCAGTCCAAGTTGAAAGAAAGAAATACATACCATAACTAAAGGAGCAAACTACCCCCTCTGCCATAAAGAAAGAATATATCGCTTTGGTATCTTAGTTACGCCCCATTACCAAATAACTAACACCCGATTAACACCTCTGGCAACATCCCCGAACAGCCTATGCGAGCCAAAGAAGAGCTTCCTACGTGCGTAAGTATGTCACCTTGCAGCCCGAGAGAGAGTAACTAGACTGCACCTGCTAGCAATAAAGCATCAAACACATCAAAGATTAAGAGGGTCGATGTCGGTAATACCAGCTAATTAGAACTGACGGTTCAGGAATATGTATGGCACGACGTGATTACAGCTAAAGGACGTCTCCGGTGTCGGCACTGGAGAGGTTTAGAACGTGAAGGGATGAATGGGGGACTAATTTGTATTGGCACACATAAAAGGGTCGATCCAAACACTGGACAATGCCTTCTGAGGCCAAACAGTCTAGACAGGAAGTGTGGACTGAATAGCCGTTACTGTAAAAACTGCAAGAAACATGATCACATGAACCAAACATTGTGCATGACTTTGAGAAAAAAGAAAGAAAAAAAAAAGTAGTGCCTTGTTCTAAATCTTGACAAGAAAGGGTCGAGAACCTTTCACTAAAAGGGTGTCCATGGAAACTTGAAACGGGAGAAAAAAATACAAGTTAACAATAAGATATCTCTCCCAGAACCAAGGCTTTAGCAGTGGGAGAGGTTGACTGTGGTAGCTCTGAGTATAGAACGTTTAAGGCTGGCACAAACTGGTCCTCCACTCAGTTCCCGCCCACAACTGACAATTTTTCCTTAAAACTATTATAATCTTATCCTTTCACCAATAGAACAGTATCCAACAAAAATAGCTCCATAATAAACTATTATTAGAGCCAGAATGATATGATAAGGCCAATTGATTCTGCATCTATTTTTAGCTCTCATAATTCAGTGCTCCCTCTCTCCCTCTCCTCCCTCATACTTGCATCATTGAAAAAACACTAAGTTATCTCTGATTCAACAGGATGATAAGACCACAAACAACTAGAGACACACATACATACCTCACACACATACACACACGCACAAGCACACACACACACACATTCACACTTAACACGAGAATCCAGATACAGTTCCATTCATGGAAGGAAAAATGCACATATATTGTACAACATTCAATAGATTTCACACTGTTTGTAATTTTAGGCAGAATAATTGTCAGCTTTCAAAGTACACAGATAATCGCAGACAGAGAACACAGGAAAAAAAGGTAATTTACAAGAACTGAAATTCTCCCGTCCTCAAAATATTATGTAATTCAGACACACATACATACTCACGCATACACAAACACATCACACACACACAAACACATCACACACACACACACATTACACACACACACACATACACACACACAAGAAGATTATGTTGAAAGATATACTTATAATGATACTTGGTCTGAAGGTAGTCACTTCAAACGTATCAACTACAACTCAGCGTAATACACATATTCCAACAATATCGACACGACGTGCGTTTATAACTTGTAAAAACAATGAAAGGCAATTCATAACTCTCCGGCTAGCTACCACACCCCTCCCACGCCGCACACGTACATCCTCATATCTCCATGGAAACTTATCTCCACACTCTTGTCTTAACCCAGTCATAACATTATGATAGAGCTAAGGATGGACCACTCCAGTGGCCCGTGCCACTAACAAAACAAATACACCCACTCATATAGCCTTGAAAGATCAACCCAATCTGAGTAGAGCAAGCATATTATATATACAGACACTTATATAATAAGTCTTGTATAGCACACCGGTACCTGCCTTATCCGTAGAGATAGTGAAAGATAAACCCTGATCATGTTTACCAACATCGCATTTAAAAAAAATTGATACAGTTTTCCATTATTGGCATTTTAAACCATCTAACCATCTGTTGTCCCCGAGCGAAGAAACTCTACATACTAGGAAGCAATACAATAGCATTTCCCCAAACACTCGCTCAATATAAGAGCCGTATCGTGTCAGGTTGTGTAGCTTGTATGCAAAGTTTACATCATTACCAACGTGCATGCGTACACTACGGGCAAGCCACACCCACTCACAACCACGCAAACAGTATCCTCCCACTCAACTTGACATCTCGAGGCAATGTCGGTTCCCCAGAAGTGGAGGAGATTAATTATTTGGTTAATTTGTTCTTACTTGTACTCAAACCATTCATTAAGGGATGCCAAAGATAAGAACGCAGTTCATGAAGACACCCACTGTCTAAAGGGTCTCCTCCTACATTCTTGTATCCCATGGCCCATACACACACACACACACACACACTCACACGATGATGATGATGACCATTGTGAATAGCAGTGGTATCAATAGTAGTTGCAGTAGTAACAATAATAATTATAATAATAGTAATAATATTAATATTATAATAATAATAATAATAATAATAAATAGATACATAATATGCTAATAATTACTATTATATAATTGATTGGTTCATTTAAAGCTAAACAAAACACTGCAGTATCCAAAGTAACGTCACTAATTGAACCAGAAATTTTAACTTGAAATTCAATTAAACAGTTATGACGAGCTGATTAAATATACAGTTGATTAAAACTGTCTATTAATTATTTTTTGCTGATGCAGAAACAGACAAATACTGCTTCAAATAATTACAGCAGTAAACATCGTTAACTCCTGAGTCACTGACCACTACTACTCGGCTACATGTACTGTTAATGCTAGAGGAAGTGAGCAACTCAGCTTCCCTCTTACAATTGACAGAGTAGGAAGCTTTCCCATGGAAACCACAAAAATAAGAAGCCAGGAAGATTGACTCGGCCCCAGTCAGACTGGTGAGGGGGGGGGGGGGGGGACTCTACAGACCAAGTTTCTTTTAAACTACTTTAGCTTAATCAAAGTCTATACAAGACTAATGAATGGCAATAGGACCATCAACTTCTGAATAGAGTACACACAAACACACGTATGTATAAGATTTGATACACACGATTATCCCCCTCTTCCCTCTCCCTGGAAAAGTATTGTAACCTTCATGGTGACATTTGCCACAAATATTTCATCAATAATTAGAAATTCTCTGAAACTTCTAGAACGCTGATTTGACTCACTTCAAGTTAAGTTCTAAAAATACGCTGCAATTTCCATTCATGAAGTACACACAACCGCAAGCTGCATGATAGAAATTCAAGAGAGACAACCAAACCCTCCAGCAACTATCAGGTACCTTATAGATGAAACTTAAAATATGTATAAAGCATCTCCATATTTCCCTCTAAAAATATCAATACATAACTTTTTTTTCTAATAATAGCAAATTTTCTTGTTGAAGTCCTCTCCAGGGGTCAAGTAACATAATAGAAAGTTTGCTATTATTATAATGAACGACCGAATCAACTTATCTTACAGCCATGCAATTCCCTCACCCAACTTGCCAGTTGACAAACACAACAGCTCAAATTACGTCCCCTGAGAAACTACATACTCAAGTCAACCACAACAACCCAACCATATGATAATAACACAAGAGTGGTTGTAGATTTACCCAGACTGTAAATAAACTCCTGGAGTGACTAGGTTTTCTAGAAGGAGTTGCAGGGATGGGAAGACGAAGCTTTAATCAATAGCACAGCTGATATAAATATGGAGGGTTAAATGTCAGTGATAGTAACCAGATCCAAAACATTACAGCTAAGTACCAACACAGCAACTACAAACTTAAAAAACTAACTTTGTTTTTTTGTTACCATATCCTAGAAGGAATACACTACAATACTACAGTGACACTGAACCTATAATGATGTCATTTCTTTTAACTCATAATTCTAACTACTCTATTATTCATTCATTATTCACGAGCACACACACAATGTCAAGGCAAACAATATACAAACAACCACATGCGCACACAATGGTGGAGGGTATCCACTGACCCCAGGCTAATTGCCTAGTAACCTGAGCCTTTCCAGATGAGCAGCTCAGACAAGCCATAATAGCTACCAAGTGAGTAAACTATCAACACCCAAAGGTCCACCCACCTCAATGTAAGTCTGTCTCCTCTTCGCCTCCTCTCGACCTTTCTTGAGTCTGTCAATTATTTCACTATCGTTGTCTGCACTTCTGGACACCCTACTCCATGCATCGCTCATCCTCTTCAACTTCCGAATCATCTTCAGCGATGGCTGCCCGACTAACTGTCCTACTTCTTCCACTGCTTCATTTTCCTCAATGCTTCCTCCAGCGTCTTTATCAGACCTGTCTGCAGAAAATATACTGGTGATGTCTTGTTCACAGCACAGCCTAGGTCTCCTCTTGGATAGGGATCCCTTAATGGTGGATATAGGAGTAGAAGTGTAATCAAACAGGCAACTGGAGGTGCTTGAATAATAAGCACTCGACGCTCCGGAACTCCTCGCTGAAGCTACGCGGCGACTGCATAGTTCTTCGTCATACTCTGTACATAGGGTAGTGTGCTTGCTGCTCAGTACTTTTAGGGAGTCGCTAGCGTCGTCATTGGTAGTGGAAGAACCCGTTGGATCTAGCGGCTGCGTTTCCATCGTGTCGGCAGGTTCTATCTTTAAGTTACAGCGTTCAGACATCCCCCAATAAAAGTATCTAGAAACGAACAAATGAACTTCTTCAATTATTACTGTTAAAAGATTCCAGTTTACAAAATAATAATGAAGACCCAAATCTGGTTCGTATGTATGTCTGTCATTTTTACAATTCCCACCACCAGTATTACGTCCTGGGTTACTGGGCATGCGTCAATTAAAAGTTTCCGCTTGTGGTATAATCCCCACATTCCTCGCCTAATTATCTAATACTTTAGGTAAAGGGTCCATTTTGAGCTGGTACTACACACCTTACCTAACCTAACCTAAAGTAACCTAACGTAACCTTAGCACATCGCTTCATTTTTCCTCCCGCAGCACAGTCCTCTCAACCTCGCTGCGTGACTGGTGAGGGAAGCTGCAAGTATGGGCAACACTTTGGCTAAGGCTGCCGTGACGGACATGGCCATACAGTGGGTGTGCTTTGCAGTTGCTGCTTATTTCCAGACGGAGAAATTTTATGACCTGGTTGGATCCTCAACTTTCCTCATCTTGGTGATGCAGTCGATTGTGAATACTGGGCGCTTCTTCCCTAGGCAGGTGAGCATCAGATAGGTCACACAAAATCTGCAAGGTCGTTTAATACAAGTTTTAGCAAGGAATGAGATTTAGGTTCTAGCTAATTATCAGTCACTACAGATATACCCCACCAGCAAGAACCTTGGCCTGGGTGAGAATCTCTATAATTGACTGGAAATTTTCAAAGGAAAATATAGTCCGGCAGAGCCAGACCCTTGTCGTAGCACAGGGCTAGTAACATGGCCATACTAAATTTGTTCTAGAGAAAGTGGTCAGTGCCCCACCTCCCTTATACCTGAATTTTTACCGTAATGGAAATGCAGATGGATTCTCTGATTGTCTTTTTTTTTTATTTAAAGTTTGTGTAGTTTTTTCCGGACAGACTACTGGGCTATGACAATTTCAAAGAGTTGCTGGAGGAGGTGATTAGACCTTTAGTGGCAGGTAGAGATGTAGTTGGAAATCTTCTAACAGAATACAGCAAAGACCTCTGCTTTGAGCGTGTGTCTTGCTTTCCGTACTCTATCTAGCCATGCTTGCTAAACCTAGCTGTGAAAGGGTGGCCGACACACAGGAATTTCTATTTGTGGTTGAGGAGGGTAATATGCTAACAGTAATTGATCACTACAATATATGTGCAGCAGAATCAATTTGGTATGGCCATGTCCATCCCCAGATCCTTTACCAGTGTTGCAGTTCGGTAAAGGGTCTGGCTACGCCAGATTAAGGAGGGTATTATAGTTTGCAAATCCAAATATGAATGAGTGGAGTCAACTTCACCTGCCTTAAGCTCTCTTAGTTAGACGAAATGTTCATAGGTCTTCATGACTACATCTGAACTAGCCAACCAATCACTCGTGGTTCCCTTATATGTCACAGCAAGTCTCTGTAGTAGAATATTAAGAAAAAATATGAACTAATTTATGTAATCTATTCTTTATTTTGTGTGAGTGTCACAAACCTTTGAACACAGTGGGAGAGTGTAGAAGAAGATGACATTACCTGTTGAGTCAAGTATGTGTGAATATTTAAATAGTACATGAGGTCACTTGCCATCCATATATATTTATAGCATTATACCCGATTTTCAATTATCTACCCCAATACTGTCTTGCTCGTTTCGCTCGTCAACTATGAACTTAAAACCCTTTACCAGGTGCTATAATACTGTACTTTGAAAACACTTGTGTCACCCTATGTGTGTGTGTTTATGTGTATGTGTGTGTGTGTGTGTGTGTGTGTGTGTATGTGTGTGTGTGTTTAGATGGTGCAGTCAGGTATGGTGTGCATGTGGGCTGTAAGACTTGGTCTTTTCCTGTTCTGGAGGACTCTCAAGGCTGGAGGTGACAGTCGCTTCAAGAGAGTGAGGACCAATCCCGCCATGTTCTTCTTATACTGGAGCGTACAAGGTGGGTGTGGCATACAAGGTGGGTGTGGCATACATGGGATTTTATTAGGTGAATTTTTCCTGGTTTACATTATTAAATATGTATAAATAATTTCATTTGAGCATCTTTTATAAAAAATAAATGAATTTTTAATGATACTTTTGCTTTGCCTTTTGAATTTCGCCATCCTTTCACCAGCTTTAAGCTACAATAGTCGTTGTTTCCTTATGCTTCCTAATTGCCTTCCACTAAATGTGGAGACACTTTACCCATTACATTAACTACGACGTCGTACCCATTCAGCTAATGGCAACACTTTACCCATTCAGCTAATGACGACACTTTACCCACTCAGCTAATGACGCTGCTGTAGCCATTCAATTAAAAATCATTCAGTTATTGACAACACTGACACCCAAGCATGTTATGGCTATGTCACCTTTTTTCTTTTTCTTTTTTTAGGAATTTTTTTTCCTTGTGGGTAATTTATTTTGGTTAATGTGTTTTAGTTTTTTTTCTACTTGTACATATGTGACCGGATTTGGGAAAATCCGCCTAAACGCGGCAAACAATTTTTTTCAGTATCACCGGGTAAAGCCTTATGGGTCCATTTTTTTCGAAAAAATTTTTATGGCAGAAATGGATAGACACCAGTTAGCTCTAGCTTATGACGCAGTTGTAGGCTCTGGCGTACTCTAGAACTCACACTAGGAGGCTAGAAACACTAGCCGGTTGGACTCGTGTACGGAGAGTTGCTAAGAAATTATTGGCGGGCTTTTCACTAACAGCCGGGAAAAAAACTGTAGCTAACTAATTCACTTACTATTCTACATAATTCACGTACTCACGCAATTCTCGTCATCATAGTTTAAGGAGCCCTGCATTAAGCCTTTTAGACTTCTTTCAATCCGCCTGTAACCAGTTTATTCCTCCATAGTGTCCCGGAGACACGCAGTAATAGTATACGGACACAAGGCACGCCCCCTGACCTTAGCAACGCCTTTACCCGGCGTTTTTTCGAAATCAGCAATAATAAGTTTAGCAAAAATACTGAAGTGTTGTAGGGCGAAGACGGCTTGTGCTACAGCTTCCAAATTAGGAGGAAGGCATCCCAAGGCCCCGTGCAGCCTACTGGTAGAATAAATTAGAAAACTTTAGGTGCCGCGTTTAGCCGGGTTTTCACAAATCCGGTCACATATACACTTGGTCTCTTCCCAATTTTTCAATTATTGTTTGTTTGTTGTTGTTGTTGTTTTTTGTTTTGTTTTGTTCATCACTTTTGTTGGACTTTTTTTGTTTCATTTTGCTATGTTGTTTTAATGTGCTTTTTTATACAATTTATTTTATTAAATCTTTTATTACTGCTTTTCTTTAGGCTTGTGGGTTTGGATGACTTTACTTCCCACTCTCATCTTGAACTCCAAAAAGGATGACCGTCGTCTTGGTTACAGAGACTATGCTGGCTGGGTCCTGTGGGTTGTGGGCATGGGCATAGAGATGTTGGCAGACTACCAGAAGTACACGTTCAGAAGTGATCCAGCAAACAAGTGAGTTATTTGGAATCATTTTGTGTCAGTTCATGAGGGAGAAACACAATTGTGGCTAATGTTGGTGGGTACAGTACGTAATAGAATCAGTTGACTATAAGGATCAGTTGACTATAAGGGAGTATCATTGGGTAAAGGGTTGCAATAAGACTGTATGTGGCTTGGTGTCTACTATCTGACAGTATGTGAGACACTTGAACAGACAATGGGTAGCATAGTGAGTAGTTTTTGCTCATTGAATGGGTAAGTTGGTTCCCAGCATGGTGGTTAGGAAAATGTTTATAGCAAGCACCATTATTTACATTATTAAATTAGACATGATTGCATGTAAGCCCGGTTTGAGACTGTCATTACTACGTACCTTGCAATTATCGCCTTCACTTTTGACAACAGAATTATTGTTGGAACTTTCTTTGGTAGACAAGGAATCTGTACGTGTCACCACCCTGTGGTGCCTTTTAAGTATTAACTGTGCAAGAAAACTAGAAAATAGTTCCCATTGAAGTCACCGAAGCGAGCATTGCCTAATTGAAACTTCATAGCATGTGCAAGCGCATTAGTAGAATAGGGAAGCTTACAGCAGTTGAAGACATAACACACACACATACAATATAAAAATAGTACTTATTACATGAGTCAGAGTGTGATATGGGGAAATATTTCATGAGCAGGCTAATTTATTATCAAGAGCTATAGCAGTGAAAATAAAGCCTAGGAGTGAAATATCTTATCACTTTGATGAGTGTAATGTGTGGTTTATTCTAAGATAGATATCTTCACTGCTGAAGTTTGTATTAGGACTGGTAACTCTTATCATAAAATTGGCTGTAGGGTCTACCAATACCCCCCCAGCTGATAATTTAGCAGCTGCTCTAACCTGGTTGGGTAGCCTTCACCAGAGGAAGGTAGCTGTAAGAACCTGGAAAACTGGTGATCTTTGCTATAACTACTAGGGTAGAGATCTAGTGCAGTACAGCTTGAAGTACAGTAGAAGACAAAATAAAGTTAGGAATTTCTTTCCATAAAACTGGCATCCCACCTGTTAAAAAACAGAAACTGCTGTTCTGTTCGACCACATTACCATTTTAATCTTTCTCTTTCACTATGTCTCACTCAAAGAAATATAAAAAAATTGTTTATCGAATAAAACGTTCCGATTTTTTGTTTACAGGATCCCGAGGCGGAGTTTTGGGTTAAAAAAAATTGAAGCCGTCTTATTCAAAGTTGTCTCGAGGAGAATTGTTAGTTCTACCACCGCACAGTATCGATGTTTTCAAGATGTTAAGGCCTTCTCGGGCTTAGATTTTTTACTGCTGGAAGTCCATCAGCAAAAGACCTACAAAGTGCGGACCTCGTTTAAGCTCTGTGCCCGTCTGAACTTCGGTCTGCAGCTCTATTGAAGTAAGTTTAATTTTTGTACGATCTTTTTTGCACTATCCCCGTAGCATTTAATGGTTTATATAAGGCCATAACTTGCTGATGTAGCTATGGAAGAGTTTCTAGCTAGAAAATATCCTGTGAATCGACGGAAAAAACTTAACTGTTTTTTTTACTGTCTTAGTAAACGGTGTCGGCCGTTTTTTGTCAAAACGGTATGGAACGCAACGATAAAAAAGTACGGTAAAAAAAACTACCGTATTATGGCGTACTACGTAACGGAATTCAGAACTTTTTTTTGTCTCCTACTGTAATACCATGAGGTAATCAAGTTTTTTTTCATAGCATGTACCTAAAAATAACATTGTGAAGATATTTAGCATGGATTAAGTAGTATAGGTTACACCATGACATGGAAGTAGGTATGGGATTTGCACAACCCAGGCTCCTAGTATAGTGTAAATCCCTAAAGCTGAGTGATGCAATCAACTTATACCATGGCTCTAGGCTATAGGAAATGCACGAAAACTAATTTTGATTGGACGGTTACTTATTCTCCTCCTAGAAGGTGGGTATTAAATATGTATGTTCACCGCAAATTGAACAATCTGATTGGACAGTTTGAACATACCATGGTGCAAATATGCGTATATACATACCTTGCAAATATATTAGTAAGTCAGGTTCGCAGAATGTCACATTGATTACATGTGCATGTAGTGGTAAGTGGATCAGTCATGGGCTATGGAGTGTCAGTCGTCATCCCAACTACCTGGGGGAGATCATTCTCTGGCTGGGCATGTTTATAACTGCATCCTCAACCTTCAAGGTGAGCTAGCTATATCTTTATGAGACAGGGAAAGAACTTTAACTTCTCCCTTTTCTTTAAGAGGGTTCTGCATTGTTATAAGTTTGCATATTCTGGTAGATGAATTTTTTTTGTTTTGTTTTTTGCAGATGTAGTAAGTGTAAAAATTACCTTCAGGTGATGCTTATTACATTCATCAATTGCTAATTCATTCAAAGTTAAATTTATGTTAGTTTTTTTGTTTTTGTGTGGTTGTTTTTTTTTTGTTTTTTTTTTGTTTTTTGTTTTATGTTTATTTATTTTTCTGTTGCCTGTAGGGTTCTCAATGGTTGAGTGTCCTTTCTCCCATTTTTGTGGCTGTCCTACTCACCAAAGTGTCTGGGATTCCCATACTGGACAAACAAAATTTGAGAAGATGGGGTCAGAACCAAGACTACCAGAACTACTTCAGAAACACTGCCTCTTTAATTCCTTTTATATACTAACCTTCTGCTGGTTAAACTTTACAATTTGTTGTTAGTTCTTATGTGGTTTGGATAAGTATGTGTGCATGTAATTGTTGTCAGTGACATAGAATTCTGTGGCCCATAGCTACTGCCCATTATACTAGGCTGTATTTCGTAACATTTTTAATTGACCTCAATACCATCACTCAGTGCTTTGCATAGAAACTAATTGAATTGTAGGTGAAATACCACGGGAACCTGCGGTAATTATGCGATTCAGTAGAATACCACAAAACCCGCCCGTAACTCGATCCAATTAAATTACTCTCCGCGAACTGACTATTGTATGTACGCGACTCTCGCACAATTTGAACAGGTACCGTGTACCCAGACAATTTACCACAAAGAGCTTTCACCTCAAAGGACTACCAGTACTGTAGGGCAGAAGCAGCAGTGTGGATAATTAATATTTGTTCACTTTCTAAAAAATATTACTAAACAATATTATAAAATCATAACTCCATAGTAGCAGGGCCATAATCAAATACAATATGAAATGAACAAAATCAAAGGTTCTGAAGTATGCAATACTATCAAGGAGATCCAAGGAGCTGTGCCTTCTCATTGACCCCTCTACTGGAGTGCCATGTCCTCTCTTCTAAATAACCAGGATGTATGTAATATTCTTCCCTTCAGGAAGCATAACTTCTTAGGAGAGCCGAAGGTCTACTATTCTTTCCTCTGGAGAACAAGGAAGCCATGTCTTCTGCTCTGCACTTTTGTTGTGAACCTGCCAGTTGTACCCTAGAACCAAGGAGTTGTGCCCCTTCTCATAATCGGAGCTCATCTATTTCTATGAAGAGCATGCCAGCACCTTTCCTCCTGTTGAGGTAGATTAGACAAAGTACTATGATCTAAAATTTGATTCTGGTCTTATTTTAAATAAATCAATAAAATAATAATTGATAATAAACAGCCTAATTGATAAATATAATATTATTGTAGAAAGAAAATAACATTAGTCAATAAAAGTAATAATTCACATTTTCTTTTAACAAATAGCACCAAAAATTCCTGAGAAGTTGAAGTTAACACACTGAAACTGCTTCTAACTTCTACCCGCTACACCAACCTTCTATCAAGCTCTCCAAAGACACCAAAGCAGATGCTTCCTTCAAGTCGCAGCTGCGAGCCGTGATATATCTATTCTAAACCAGTGACTCCAGGCGCCATTAATACGCCGCCGCTTCTTCATCGTCTAGGACCCTCCAGTACATTCCAGAAGTCTTGTACTCTTCCCCGCTCGCTGGGCTCACTCGCACAGTAACTTTTCTTTTGTGTTTGCTCCAGTTCTAATTAGAGCCGCCACCTCCCGGAATTTTGCCCACTATAAATTGCGCGCTCAGAGTTGGGGGGTGGAGTTGAAGAATCAAATGAATACGAATCAATAAGTTAGCTTCGTACCTAAAAATCGATATTCAGAAGTATGGATGGCCAGAAAATGACCTTGTACATCACGGGGTACACGCCACATCTAAAAAAACATTACAACGACTTTTTTCTTCTAAATAGGATTAAAAAAAATAATACAAAAATATTTAAAAAAATGGAAAACAAATACTAATATAAAAAATAAGGGCGTTGTAATGTTGTGGGGTAGCCCCTAGGCTACCACTGGAAAAAAAAAATCGACTTCGTAACTGCAACGGTCGCCCCTGAATATCGCTGAATAGCCTTAAGGTTTGTACCGTTGTTTCTACGTTCCTGGTCGGTCTTTTTTCTTGAAAAACTTGGTTTATAAGAGCTGTCTGTTGGTGTCTGTTTCAACTGCAACTACAAAGTAAGCGTACATTGAACAGACAACGAGAAATATATACATAGCATAACTCCTCCATCTGCGGTTTAGCGCTGCGGTTTCAAGTGGTACTGCACCCTTAACCATAGGTAGAAAACGCGAAGGCGCGTTTTCTATCTATGATAATACATACGGATTTTGCATTATCCACCCCTAATACTGTCTCGCTCGCTACGCTCGCTTGCCAACAAGTTGATCTGCATTCTTAATCTGCAGTTAAAAGCGGTATCATTTCTTTTATTGAAATTGGCTTCGAAATGTGTACAGAAGTAGGAAGTGGTTTACAGCTACAACTAGTGACTGGATTTGTGCGATTAGCGTATTCTTCATGTTAAGGGTCCAAGTAGTTCATACAGACGACTGGTATGATTCATCATGTAGTATGGAGGACTGCTGGTTCACCACTGATGTAGAAGGTCCAACAAATTCATTGGACACAGTAGCACCGTCAACTTCAACAGGTCCAACAAGTTCATTGGACACAGTAGCACCGTCAACTTCAACAGGTCCAACAAGTTCATTGGACACAGTAGCACCGTCAACTTCAACAGGTCCAACAAGTTCATTGGACACAGTAGCACCGTCAACTTCAACAGGTCCAACAAGTTCATTGGACACAGTAGCACCGTCAACTTCAACAGGTCCAACAAGTTCATTGGACACAGTAGCACCGTCAACTTCAACAGGTCCAACAAGTTCACCTACAGCTTCACCTAGCAACTCAATATTGAATAGATTACTTCAGCCTATCTATCTAGGCCCAATAGTCGCTACCATAGTAATTATTTTATTTGTCTTCTGCATCTCCTTCATATGCTGCTTAATTTGCTGTGTCAAGACCTCTAAAAATGGTTAGTACCCAAATTCACAACAGGCACGTATTGCAATTTTTGTTTAAAAGAAGGCCGAGAAAGAAATTGAAAAGTAGCTATTTTTATTCAAATAAACCACATAGCTACCCATACACGATTTTCATTTTTAGGTACCTACTAAAATGCTAGAAATTAGCATTATCTAAGACACTCTATCAGTGTTGCTAAGTGATGCTGAATACATAGATTTTTTGTGCTTATTGTAAGGTTCTTAGAGAATCATATGAATGATTATGTAATTTATGAAGCCCTAGTGACTCAAAATAAATTACTCAGAAACTACATACTTATACTCCTGCAAGTCCACTAGGTTTATGCATGAATATAATGCCTTTTAATTAACAGCCAAAGTATTATTTAGCTACTCATCAGGTAGAATTAATTTAACATGTTCACACGCACACACACACACACACTTGTGGCACACATACATACACACTTGTGCACACACACACACACACACACCTCAATTCTAATTCACTTTGAATATAACATAATGTGACAGATAAAGAAAAGAACAAAGAACCTCTGACAGCAGCTCATTGGTCAGTTGAAGGAGGTGTGACATTTCTTGGAGCAAACAATCTCACAACAACAAATGATTCTGATATGCCTGTTGATCCGGGCAGCATAGAAGACCTCACTAAGAAAGATGAGGGAAAATCTTCTGTGACAGTTACTTCATTTGGATTCCCACAAGTCAGTATCCAGCCACCAGAGACAACTAAGGATCTTGATGCCGAGTAGCAAAGGTGGAGACAAGGTGGTGGAGCAGCCCCACCCCTCAACTACAGGCTAGCTCTGTGGACTGATTTAGCTGTAGGTGCTAATGGACCACCTATTCACTAATTAGCGTACCTTCACTGCATTCACACAAACAATTATTCTATTCTAACATTACCTTTCTCATGCCTGCCCTTATCTTAAACAATCCCCATTCCATTCCACTCACATATATACTTGTAACACTCTCATTCTATTCAGTTCTTTAACTCCCTCATTTTTTCCTTTGCTATTTTGTGCTTTTCCTTTTCTTATCTGTTATACTTAAGCTTGTCCATACTTTTTATAGTTCTTGCTTGCTTTTGTGTATCATTTATTTTGTTTTGTTTTATGTTCTGTAATTGTACTTTGTTCTCTAGTTCTGTATCATTTTGTTTGAATTTGAGACTGAGTACTGATAGGGATCTTGAGCATACTGGGAATAGTGGATAGGCCTTAGTCAGTGTGTTTAAGTCTGGAGATATTTTGTCTTTTTCCCTTCGTTTTAGTTAGTAGTCTTTGCGTGATAGTTTGGCTGAGTTTTTATAGCTTTACCCAATTGTCGTGTGCTACTACAGGTGGATGGAGCTACAGAAGAACAATCCACTTCAACTTTTGTGAGTAATATTGTTAGCAGAAATTTCTGGAATTATTTAATTGTCCAAATATACATTATTTAGGCAAACAAAAATGATAAGATAGAGTCTGAAGAACAGCAGACTTCTATTTCCTCTGCTCCTTCTCCTTCAAATACTGCTGCAGTATCGTCACAACTACTATCTCCAGCAAATGCTGTGTCTACTTCTTCCTCCTCATCAGGTCAAGAAGTTCCTGCGGCACCTCCAGTACCAGTGGCACCTCCAGTACACCACAGGACCTTCCATGCCAGAGCCAATGGAAGCAACGCCAGTACAGGTACCCATTCCAGCAGCACCAGTCGCTCCACCGGTAGTTCCAGTAGTAGCACCAGGGCCACCATCTTTATCAAGACCTCCTGGCACTCAGTCTTTGGTGGCTGACAGCTCTGTGCCTTCTCCATCACCAGTTCCTCCTGCACCAGTCCCTCCTCCACTAGTTCCTTCTTGAACCCATTGAAGTTCACTAGAGAATGATTTAACAAATTTTTTTTTGTAATAGGGGAGATGTTTAGTTTTAAATTGGGCATCACAACTTTAGATATGCAGTCAAATTATATTATACTAATATGTTTTTATAGTGAGTTTTTATTTTTTCAATGTTTAGACATAGCCAATATTGTTTGATATTGTGTAATTTTTTGAACTTGATGTTTGTGCTAACATTACTATGTTAAAGTAACAACAGTGGGCTCTGTTTTATGTGTTGGTTCCAATAATATACTGACTTACTGTTGATTGCTACCATGTGTGTCTCCTGTTAGCTGAGGTGTAGTACCTGTAATACAGGCCATAGTGCAACATCAAAGTTTTGACTGCTTGCATATTATTACTAGTGATGTGCTTGAGCACAAATGGCGAGCAAGCCTGAAGACTATACTATTTTTATATGAATGATTTTGACTTCTAACACTGAAGCTACTCAAAATAAGGTCCAGTTTTAAATTTCGCATACACGGTAAAGGGATTTCAGTGCCATAGTAACAACTCTCTGTAACTGCTTGAATTGAAGGAAAAAAACAGCAAAACAATACACCTTATTTAGAAGTTTTTTTTTTTTATATTCTTTAGCTAAGTAGTGGTTGTACCAGTGTAGAAATCAAACTTTACTGTCACTGCTACTGGTAAACTAGGTGGTGATTGATCTGCACTATCGTAGCAAATTGACACAACTGTACCAAGTGCTCCATTAACCAGTCCAACTTTAACCCACAGATTAGCAGTCAGCATTGCACGTGCCTTGCATACTAAAAAAATAACTGGTTCCAATCCACCAGCATCACTTGCAGGAATTCTGCTTGCTCTAGGACCAGAATGGATGGCTTCAATTCTTGCTACTGGCTGAGAATTTGTTCGCAATTTTTCAACATTGTACTCAGCCACTGCTGCAGCAGTTGACAATAATTAGCACTGCCAAGGTCAGACAGTTCAGATTTTGTTGCTGTAGTGTACAGTGGCAAGTCCATCACTGGTGGTAGTTGACTCCAGTCTCCAGTCAGTAGACAGGAACATCCACCCAGTACCTCATGAGATCTAGATTTTTTTCATTAAAAAAACAACATGAAACACAGTTGAGTTACGAGTAACAATAAACAGATACCTTTGAGGGAATGCCTGGCGAAGTCTTCTGTCTACCTGACCAAACAGTTTTCGGCCAACCATTGACATTTCATCAATTATCAAGTACCTAACGCCACAAAGTGATCCTTGAAGAGCACTGAGACGCTGTCCCTCCATGTCCTTAAAGTCTCCAATGACAGGAATGCTGAGAAGCGAATGAAGCGTATAGCCATCTACATTGTAAGCTGCCACTCCAGTTGGAGCTGTCACACGAAGGCAATCGTCCAACAATTTCTTCAAGCACTTTATCAAATATGACTTTCCAGTTCCTGCTGTGCCAGAGATGATCATCCTTAGAGGTGACCCACACAGTTTGCCATGGTAGTGATTGAATACTATGCTTTCCTTTCAAATTTTGTGCTTAAGCCTCAGTTTCATATGCAGAGTAGACAAAATGCTGTTTGTGCTGTGCAATAAAGGAAGGCATTTCCTGCAAGTTGTCATACTTTTTTCCAGCAGCAGACCAGTCGACTTCACAAGTAGAAGCAACTTGCTCAAATTCTGTGTGATGATAGCAGAGCTGCATCCAATCCAATACAGTGTTCTTGTTTTGATCATCATTGTCATCGTTATCACATGCCTGCAAAAAGAATACATATAAATGAATAAAAAATGAATTGTTTGAAAATATAAATATAGTCACCTCTTCATCAACAGTCTGTTGATCTTCTGCCTGTGCCATTTCTAGCCTATGAATATCATCAGCAAGAGATTTTTTGCACATTACCAGACTGAAGAAAAGTAGCATAAGCAGCTGCACATGTGTCACATCCTCCAAGTAGCTCATCCAGTTGAACAAAAGGCTTGGCACGAGTTTCTGCTTTGAATATTGCTCATATTGTGGTCCTTGTGGATCTGGTGAGCAATAAGGACGTGGTATCACTATTACATCTTTGTTCCTTGGCACCAGTGCACAGCCAATTTTCTTGGGGATTCTGTACTTCTGAACAAATTTCAGCAGGGACACGTCTTTAAACTCTGGGACATCAGGACGAGCACAATAGTGGTCCAGTTGGGAGTCCACAGTCACAGATTTGTCTTCTTCAAATGTTTCGGTCACCTGTTGAGAACCATCAAGACTAAGAACAACGAAATCTCGAGAAGCTCTAAACAAGGGCAGCATCAAAAGAAGATGACATGTCTTCTGTGCAGAAAAATCTCTCTCTCCAATAGTGCTTATAGCTTTTGCACTACTTTGAGTGGTGTGGCATCCCCTTTGATGCTTTTCATGATTGTACTGTATACTTCTTGCAGACATTTTGAACGAGGCTCAGATTTGGTAGCATATTTTGCCACATAGCTACTTGATGACTTTGTTTCTGGACATAATGTACTGCATATCAACATTGGCTCTCCAAGCTGACAATTGTACTGGGTTGTAGGCATTCAACAAATTGTCATTTCTGGAAGTCAGCACTACAGGTTCACCTTCTTGTGTGGTGATAGTAGTCACTTGCTGTAATGGTTTGGGGTAGCCGAACCTGCACTCTTGCTTGCCTCTCTTACGCTTCAAGCAATATGATGTTGAGCATCTTGTGTGCCATTGGCAAGTAGCAACTAAACCAACTAGGTCCATTTCCAAGTTATTTATACCTTGGTATTGTTGGTTGCACACATGCGGTTTAATCTTAGGTAAGGGAATCAAATTGATTATGTTGTTCCCATCAGCAGGAATTCCTGGGTTCATTGTACTAACCAGGCCATCAACATATGCAATAATCCTCTCAGCAGCATCCAACATCATAATTCAGCACTGTCATCAGATGACAATAGTTTCTCAATGTCTGGTGCATTGTGCAGCCAAGCTACACCATGTACATGAGGAGATACCCTGTGCTGCCACTCAAATCTGAACCAGTAATCTGTGGCTCCAAGAACATCCACATAAAATGTTTTCATGAACTTGCTAATTCGTTCATAGAAGAACCAATCAGCAATGGCCGGGTTGTTATTGACTGCAGAGCTGCGGCTGGAACTTTCATCTGGATTTTCAGCAATCAAACGAGCCAGCTCAGGCCACTGATTGTCAGCGGCACTATGAGTGAAAAATATAGTGGGCATACCGAGACAGTCAATCATGGAAATGAGCCTACTTCGCTGCTTGAACCAAAATTGCTTAGTTCCACGTAAGCTGGTGGCATAATGTAGTACTCGCTTGCTGAGCTCTTTCCCTCCACTACTGATCATTTCCTTCAAGTCTTCCAATGACAGACGTGCATCTTTTGGGTGTTGCTTTATGTAAATCTTACCAGTTTGGAGGGCACGCCATCTCATTTTGGTGTTGAGAGCAAAATATCGAAAACGAGGATGTTTAGCAAACCTGCCATCTTCATAACGCATCAGATGCTTGAAGTAATTCCCCACCGTTACAGTACGCTGTCTTGGAGCCAAAAAATCACCATTACCAGTGGGAAACAATGTAGGGAAGGCACAGGAGATGTATCCTTCGGTGACAAACTCGTTTATTGGAGTGTCCCCTCGAGACGGCCATGGAATTATATTGTGTCTGGATGAGGTTTTTGTCGCTCATTTTTTTGTCTTCAATTTTGATGGCTGCATCTTCAATAGTGGTGATATTGGAAAGATTTCCATCAATAGGGAGCTGCTTAACTTCTTCCATATCAATTGTCACATCATGATAATACTTGTTGTGCTGTTTTAGCCACAGGAGAGCGTGTAGGACAACTGAGCGTCTCACTCTAAAGCAGTCCTTGTGAGTATGAACTGTGAACGCTTTACCTAACTTACGTAATTAGAAGCCCGGGCGAAAAATTTTGACGTACGTATACATACATATATACTAGTGATGTGCTTGAGCACAAATGGCGAGCGAGCCTAAAGACAATACTATTTTTATATGAATGATTTTGACTTCTAACACTGAAGCTACTGAAAATAAGGTCCAGTTTTTAGTTTTCGCATACACGGTAAAGGGATTTCAGTGCCATAGTAAGAACTCTCTGCAACTGCTTGAATTGAAGGAAAAACAAAACAAAAACAATACACGTTATTTAATTTGTGATATTCTTTAGTAGTGGTTGTAACACACAGTGTTTTGACACAACTGGACATGCACCTAACCTTAGTGGTTGTCTAGTGGACAATGTATTTTCAAGTAAATACTGTTGGGCACGGCTTATAACCATGAAAAAGAGCGCATTGACTTACCACCGCCACTAACTCGAATAGAAATGGAAGTCCCTTAAGCTTTCATGTTTTAACTGCACCCGCAAAAGAATTCAAAACGGTAAACAATTCAATTTCTAGGGTGATACGGGTACTGATCGATAAACCAGAGGATTCTACTTAGTGTAATTTGGGACCGGGTCGACCACATAACTAACACAAAAACGCGAGGGTCAAAGTACAAAATGACATACGTACGTCCAAACATATACAAATAAACATCCCCGATTTTTTCGATTGTGTTACCCCTGTAAGTGTCTCGCTCGCTACGCTCGCTCGCCAAATATATATATATATCGCGAACTCATTAGAGAGTCAGCTCCGCTCGCTTCGCTGAATAAATATAGCGAAATCTGGATTGTGTTACCCCTGAGAGTGTCTCGCTCGCTTCGCTCGCTCGCCAATAAATAAATAAATAAATAAATAAATATAGCGAAATCTCGATTGAGTTACCCCTGAGAGTGTCTCGCTCGCTTCGCTCGCTCGCCAATAAATAAATAAATAAATAAATAAATATAGCGAAATCTCGATTGCGTTAACCCTGTGAGTGTCTCGCTCGCTACGCTCGCTCGCCAAATAAACAAACATCCCCGATTTTAGATTGTGTTATCCCTGTAAGTGTCTCGCTCGCTACGCTCGCTCGCCAATAATGTTTTCCACTCAACGATCCCCTTCCCAATAATTTTCCATCCCAATATTTTGTATTAGCTAGTGGCAGCAAAACTTCTCATGGGTGAGCTAATGGATTAGAGGTGAGTGTGAATAATTGTCAAAACTTATTCAGATTCAGATTACCTAGTGCCCCATATACTATATACTGAGTATTCCCTCAGACAATGGCAATACTTAACCCAAATAGCTATGAACTTAAAACCCTTTACCAGGTGTTATATACTGTACTGTTGAAAACACTAGTGTCACCTGAACCACAAAAATGCTACATTAATTTAATTTACTGATCTAGCTCCTAATTAGAGAGTTAATTTTTCTAATCACACCTTACCATTTGTTGTAAGCTCATTGAAGAAGGACAGAAATAATCGATTGAACTTATAAATGTCACTGCAGGTGAAGTACCCTAGAAAATTTATTTGATTACCCCTTGAAATTTTTTTGTCCAATAGTCTAAGTCATGAAGAGAATACTGTATAAATCTTGTGTTGGTATATCCAGTAAACTTGTGTGTGTGTGTGTGTGTGTGTGCATGTGTATGCGTGTGCTGCAAGAATAGCACAAATAAATGGTACCAAAATAACACAAAGTAAATATATATTGTAAGCGGCTGGCATTCAAATTTAAATTTCAGTCAGACCAGCTCACTCGCCATTTGTGCTGAAGTACATCATTAGTACTATATTAGATTATTTGATAAGATCAGGAATTGGAAATGATGCAACGAGTAATAAAATGTGTTAGTGATAGTTACATAATGGGCTTGTACAAACAAGGAAGAATTGAGCATGCTAGCTAAATGTGGAATGATGGTGAAATGATCTAAAATATTGACAAGTGGAATGTTCAGCTTTTGGCTTTGGTCTTCAACACAACACAATATATTTACAGAAAGCATTGGCTATGCTGTCGCTATTGAAACAATACACATTTTGAGGTGTGTATGGAAAGCTTCACACACACATACAGACACACAGAGCCACTGCACAGACTCACATACAATACCAACAGGTGAAAGTATATTGGAGCATGGTGTACAACAGCTATTTGTATTATTCATTTATTTACTTAATTATTTATGTTTTACTTTTATAGGAGTTCCTCAAGTTTACAGTAGGGGCTTGGGAAGGATGGAACTTAATCAGAAGAAGTGGACTGTGACCTGAAAGGTATAAGTCAACCATTTTATATATCATATGTATGTTTTTACAATAGTGTTACAGTAGCTTCTGTGAAATTTCTTTTAAATGTGGAAGGACTGTAAAAGGGTGTAGTCAGTCATTTATTCACTGTATGCGCTAGAGGGTCCTAGTGAGTCGTCCTGTCTGTTTGTGTGTCTGTATATCTGTAATACTATAACTTCAGAGATGACTGACAATTAATGGTTGATTTAGGTATGAACTTACTCAGAACAAAGATTTAAGGTCTTATATTGTGCTACTTGTAAATTCGGGCTGATTTTTGAGAAAACGTGAAGCTATCAGCTCTGTGTGTATTAGCTTTAATTTGTAACGCCCACTTTTGTCACATCATAATCATGTGAGCTAATAAATTCTTGCAGCATGCAGTTGATTTGCTACCCTAGAGTGCTGGCTATACATGCTACATGCAAGTCACCAAGAATGTTACCAGTTATATTATAGTCACCCAAAAGTTATCTATCCTTGTGGCGGCATGAAGTTGAAACATTATGATAAGAATTCAGAATGATTAATACACAGTATACATTTTGATAAAATCATAGGTATCGGTCGTATTTTACTGCATTATCGAACAGGCCGCCAATTATTGACCAGAATTACACACATACACACACATCACACACTCATCATACACATCACACACACATATCACACACACACATAGTATTCTTCCTTCCTATGACAAAGTTCCATCAAAATAAGCCCTGGAGTATTAACATTCATTTGAGTGGTGCAACTCTTCGCAAAAGTAAATAATTTATAATATGAAAAATATCGTAATCATGCTGGCAGTGTGTTGTCCCCACAAATCACAAACACAGTGTAGCCACTCCTTCCTAGCAAAGGACAAACAAAACATATCAAGTATTACATAACTCATTGGGTGTTTTTGTGAATGTCTGTACGCTATGCCAGTTAATAAATTTAATTGTCCATGGTGTCCAGAAACTATGCCAGTCGATAATAGAACCGGAATGGTCAATACGAGTTACAGGCGACTTGCTCTATATAACTTTTTTGTTGTTGTTGCTGTTACTGTTTATTTGTTGTGTGTGTAGTGCACATTGTCATCACTTCAAGTTTATAATTGTGGCATGTGTACTATTCTTCTTAAAAATGTTTTCACTTTGACAAAAGTTCAGCTTACTTCTGATTAATAAATTGTGTGTTTATTTGCTTTTTGTTCATGTTCTTTTTTTTTTTCTTTTTTTTTTTTTTTTCTCCGATATTGCATCAAATGACATTTACTAGTATTTAAATTACTCAATTCTCTAAGTTTTTCCTTATCTCGTGGTGGTGATTAGACCCGTATGATTTGTCAGAATTGAAGTTGTGTGTGGCGGAATGATTGTGATAGTTGAGTTACTTTGTTCCTGGATTGGCACTTTTTTTTACAGTTTTCTGATGGTATTTGCCAAATGTACTTCATGAAAGTGTAATTTACACAGAAAAACATTTTTAATTTTAAATGTGTTATTGTTTACCAGTTCATTTCTTTTAATGGGTATTGTTTACAGCCAATTTTTGTAAAAAATGTTTTTTATTATCCTCAGAAACCAATTGGCTTGGGCAGAAGGTGAGAAGTAAGTGGTGCTTTGATGAGGACTGCAGCAATGACAGAAACCAGGGAACTATATTAAGGAGGGAGGGGAGAGTGTGTGCCACATTTACATATAACGAAAGTCACTTCAAAATTTGCACTGGCCTGACCTTATTTGCTGTCTATTTGAATTTACACTTTCAACAACACACCAGAGTTGGGGTCAAATACTCCAAAGCATTTAATAGTGGATGCAAATATGTATTATATTTTAGAATTGTATTTAATTAGCATTGAAAACACTTTGAAAATACGACAGTGTTATGTGTATGTCACATACGTTATCTGCTGTCACAAACACATATACACATACACGTACATGTACATACACAGAAGCTCTATACCCGTATTAGACGGAATGTTTAAACAGATTAGGAGAAGCCATATGTTGAAAACAAAGTTCCAGCCGAAGCTAACCCTGAAATAAGGAGATAGTGAGTGAACGATATAGTATAGCTACAATTGCAAATGACTTTTTAAAAAGCTGGCCTACTACTGGCGAGTGATAGCACGGGTAACCTGTACCATTAGGGATCAATAGCACTCGTAAAGCTATTGTGCCATTAATCCCGAATATCACATTTACCTGTGCTATTATTCATACTAATAACAATATCATAACAACAAAAATAATAATAATAGTAAAAATGGCAATAACAACAGCAATAATAATAATAATAATAATAAATAATATCGCATAATAATAATAAGTAGCAAGTACTCTGCCACACAGTGCACTTGATGTAACATGTTTCACAAACTAGGAACGCTGTAGCATAAGGTACATGTACACTATCTCTTAATTCTCTACCACTTAGTTTAGTTCCATCATTTGTCCTCTCTTGCTCTCTTTCTTCCTGAACCCTTCCCTCATTCTTCTTGAGTTAATGGATTCCCTTCTGCTCCTTTATCTGTACCTCTTCCTGGTTCTCAGTGTCTCTGTACTTCAATCCATGATTGTGGACTTTGCCTTCCTTGTTCAATCCTCGCTTTCTCTTAAGTACACATGTCGTTTCCTTACTTGCTTCTACTGAATGATACGTTAGCCCTTCAATTAGTTGCACCATTTTACCATCCTGGCCAAGCTAATGAATTATTCATGAATACACATACTACTGTCAAGCATATTATTATATAGATAATGATGATGATAATAACAATAACAATAATAATAATACCATAGTCTACCGTGTCTAACGGTAAGCACTTAACCATTCACTTACAAAAATGGGCGAGTGGGCGCTCACCCTTTTGTACATGCGAGAATTTGCACATACACAAATTTTACATACACAGCACTATTGAAAACCTGCACAGGCTGCACTACTTACTCGACTTTAACAAAACTAACATAAGACATCAGATTCAATAGTCTTTACGGCTTTCTGGACATTCACCATTGATATTCTAGTCAGAAAAGTCTGACTTCACTGCCGTCAATTTGCTTGAAATGGCACAGCAGAGGAACGACTTCTATTGCTGGCTACATAATTGACAAGGAATACTTGTTCGTGTATGCAATTTAAGACCTGGGCGTTAATATTTATCAGAGAAATGGACAGAGTGGGCGCTGTCGTGATAGTGGTGCCTACCCCGTAGGATACAATAATAATAACAATAATAATTGGTAAGCAAGTTCAGCTGCCTGTAATTCTTGCGCGAGCGTCTTCAGAATCCTAATGAATTAAAGTTTGTGCCTATAAAAGCTGGCTATCCTTGGGGTAGACGTGAGGACTTGAAATTTAGTTCACTATGTCGATCAACAACACATAGTCGACTATAAGACCTATCATAAGACTGCACTACCATATCAGTGTCATTACACAACAAGTAGCTAGATCACTATAACTTCTATCACTTAACAAAGTGTAGCAAATCGTGAGAGCTCCTGATAAATTACTATTATTACTTGACAAGTGCACTTTGACCTCTGAGTGCTGCTAAATTTCAACTTTAGCGTGAGTGTAAAACACTACACTTGGGCTTAAGAATCTAATGGTTAGGAACAAATAATTATGTTATTTAGCCTATTGATCTATGGGCAAAAAATAAATTGTAATATTACTAAATCCTAAAATACAACTCAGTTATCTCACCTACTATTTGTGTTGAAACACACCACTAGTAATAATAATAATACAAACAGCTTAGTCCTGGCAGCTGCTTATTGAAACACCACCCTGCAGTATGTGTGAGTCTGTATGTGTGTGTGTGTTAAGTTTTCCATACACACCTCAAATTTGTATTGTTTTCAATAGCGACCGCATAGCCAATGCTCTCTGTAAATATATTGTGTTGTGTTGAAGACCAAAGCCAAAGCTGAACATTCCACTAGTTATCATTTCACCATCATTCTAGCACGCACAATTCTTCCTTCATTATATGAATAATTCCTGAGCTTAAACAGTTTGGTAAAGAAGCAAAAGTTTCGCAAAACAAAGTCCACAATCATGATAGAAGGACAGAGAGACTCAGAAACAGGAGAGAGAGACTAAGGAGAAGGGACTCCATGACTAACTGAAGAAAGGAAAGGGGGGGATAAGAAAAGCTGAGGTAGTTCATGAAAAGGAGAACAGGAGAGAGAAACTGATGCAATCTTAACCAAGTGGTAGAGGATGATAATGAATAAAAATAATTTATGCTACCTGCATTTACTTTGCTATACATCAAGCGCCACTGTGTGGTGGGGTACTTGCTAGTAATTGTTAATGTTGGACCAAATTTTCCAGGTAAAACCTGCTATTAATTAGTCGTTTACAACGTATGAAATGGTATAACCATGGTATGGTATAAAATAGTTAACCGTAACAATTCGAGATAAATGCCCTTGGAGCGATAATTTTTCAAACCAATGGTTTAACTATTATTTACTTATTATGTAACATTTTAACCATGTGTTTGAGGAATTATCACTGATAAACAACCCGATCCTGAGGAGGAAGCCCTAGGGGGAGGGTGGTTATCTAGCAATAATTCCTAAAGTTGCTGTGGTTTAACTATTTTACACCACAGTTATTGCAAACAGCTTAAAAGTACCTTAGATTGCATTATTAATATTAATTCATCTAACCATTTTGCCTCTTCCTGTTGAAAATTCTGCCAGGACTTCAAAGGTGTCTTGAAAAGTTTTCACTGATTCAGTGTTTCTGGTATGCTTTATCTTCTACTATTTCTCCTTCACACAATTCTAAACCAAATAAATAATATAGCTATTCTATACTAAACCATATCTTCATAACTTACTACTACTTGTGGCACAGTTAAGCCAGTATCATCAGCAGCTTCTTCCAACACATGCTGACGTGCCTATGCTGCTTCACTGAAACACCGGTCACCCCAGCTCTGACTAGAGTATTGAAATGGGAAGTCTGAGCAACAATAAACGCTTCCCCTAACCTGTCCAGCGACGTCGGAAGCTCGGTCGCAGCTATAACAGCTAAAGACCCAAGCTCTGTAAGGCTTGCTCCCTAGAAAGCAAAATGGAGCTCACTGCGCGGGTAAAAAGGACTATGTCGGAGAGAGGTGTGGCTCTAATTATGCACTTTTGGGGGGGGGGGGGGGGGGGGGGGGGGTTGACGTACCCCGTCTACGCGCATGGGCCAGGAAAGATTCCAGTTTTTCACCCGATGGTTTCCAGGAACGATACATTCAATCGCAAAATATTCCTGAACCGGGTGAGATCGGTCTTGCGAGCGGATGTGGACCAACTAACCGCTAAACCCATAACTGCCCAACCTAATTCCTGCATCTCTAGCTCGCTCGAGTTTGGGTTGCGCAGCCTCCTTCTATAGGAAAACTGATATCTGTAGGACGAGTTGGACGGTCCAGCGCTTGACATCATATATAGCTAGATAGAACCAAAAATGAGAAAGGATAGTTTACTAGTTCTATTAATAGCAGCTACTAAAGGTAAGTTAAGACTGCAGAAGATAAACTGGTATATAATATTTAGCTATTATTTTCCAGCATGCGATATCTGGTATATGAGGGAACCTGTCTCTTCTGCCCTGTGTAACCCCTTCAGTGGGGCATCCATGTTTGCCCTGCAGTGTGTGGTACAGGCCCCAGGTTCTGCAGGTCCTAGACTAGATATAGTATGGTTCTTCAATAACACTGGAGGCAACACAGTACCAATAAACATTACTTTCCCACCACTTCTTAGTATTGCATTCCAGAGTCGGACTGTAATGAATGGAGAACTGATAGAACTAACTTCTACTATAACTCTTGGACGATTATCAGACCCCATTCATGCAGGGAGATATTACTGTCAGGCACAAGTAGATGGCGCCACGTCATCATTAACTCCTAGCAACGCTTTGACTTTCACAGCCAATGACTCTGTCTTCAATTTAAATCCTTGTGGAGGTAGTAGTGGTGGTGTGGGATTAGAAAATTTTACTCAAGCTTCTACAAGGTGTGCTGGAAGTATTTCTTCCTCTACTGTATTTGTGTCATCATCTACAGTTACTCCAACATCAACCTCCCAGTCTGGTCACTCCACATCTTCTCCTCCTACTGTTCTATTCTCTGTGCTAGCTACATCTCCCACTGCCGACAACATTTTCTCAACAGATGTGACTACTACTGTCTCCACACAACCTCTACCAGGTCAATATTCTCTCAGTTTGTGGGTGTATGTGTTAGTTGGTGTAGCTGCAGTGTTTGCTATGATCATCCTAGTCTTCACTCTACTCTTTATTGGACTCTACCTCAAGAAAAACAAAACCTTTTTCAATCGTGAGTTGGCTAAACTTTGCAAGTTTAAAAAAATTTGCTGGAAAATATTTAGATATTATTTTTGTAAAGTATTTTGTAAACAAAAATATATGCATATGTCAGATAATCAACTTTCATGCCATTTGGTAACTTTGAAAATAACAAGTGGTACTTACTTTTGTTGCGTTCTTTGTTATTGTTAAAAGGACCAGTCAGACTAGCTCAATTCTTCCTATCCTAACTTTACCAATCTCGTAATTGTAATAATTAGTTCTTGCTGTACACTGTAGTCATGACATGGGTTCTAGATAGAGCTACTATGAGTTAGCTACTACTAGCATAGGAATATGTACACATTAGATGCTGACCATCATTATATATGTGGTAATACAATGAGTGGCTGATATTATGCAGGGGAACCATCATAGTTTGAATTTTATGACTTCTGTTGCTTCAATGAATACTATACTTTGACATAAATCAGAGAAACTGATACATAAATAATATGATGTAGTAGTGAAACCATGGGTTTGAGGAGTTATCTAGCAATAATTCCGAGAGTTGCCATGGTTTTACTATTTTTATGCCATAGTTACTTTTTTATTTGAGTAAAAGACTAAATAGAAAGAGTGGATATTGTAGGGGAAATGTCCAGGTAATGCAGTGAGGGTAATTCCAAAACACCGACAACAAGATAAGTGCATTTCGTTCCCTTTTTGTCACCTTCAAACAAATTATGGAGAGGCTGGAGTATTTTACATTTTTCATAGTATATTGAATTAGCAGTTGTTAAGGAATCTATGAAGCATATTTAAAATGCTCTGATGCACATTACACAAATGCACATACAAGCATAGTATGTAGATACAATGAAGAGTTGGCTGTTTCTGAAACCTTTAGCTAGAAATTACATTGTATTTTGTAGTTCTCAGAATTTGTCATAACTTGTAGGATTGTAGGTGCCATTTTCATAATTTTTCTATAGCAATTTTAGATTTTTGAGTGACTTAGCTAACACAACATGTTAACGTATATTTACGTTTCAAGCAAAGCATGCATACCTTAAAGTGCTTGTGGGTGCTCTTTATTGTTATTTTATATTATATATATCCAGGTGCAATAGAATTATACTGGTACTGCTATCATTTTCACTTTCGCTTCATACAGCCACTAGATTCCTATTCAATGCAGTTTAGCTGTGGAGCCTGTGTTTGATACTTGTGTTTCATTGAATATGATTATTACACCTAATTAACCCTCAGCGCGCAAGTGCGAGAGGGTTAGAGTAGTATAAACTGACTGTTTGCCTGTCTTTCTGTCTGTCATGCTCTGATTTTAGAGATTACTGACAATTAACCATTGAATTAGATATGAACTTAATCAGAATGACTATTTAAGACTTTTTATTGTTACTTTTTTAAATTTCAGGCTAATTTTTCAGAAATCACAAAGCAGTCAGGTTTGTGTAGATAGTATCATTTAGAATCAATACCCCAAACTGCATTACGTGACCAACGCGTGATCAACAATTGCACATGCTCTCCGCCTGCATTTATTCTTATTGCCGCAATAATGCTACCTGTCTCATATTCACACATGAGACAGGTGGCCACATACACATTTCCTTCTTGTACAAAGTTTCCTGTACACAATTGATTGTAATGTCTGATTCATTGATAGTCTTTGGCTAAATTTTGGTCAGCAGTCTAAACTGAAACATAACATGGTTGTGTCACACATGAAGACCTATTTGTAATTTTTATGTAGCTACACTGATGCTGGGACTCTATCCTAACTTAGCTGTTAGGAGGTGATGGTTAGAACCAGTTTAACAATAAAGAGTAGCTAGCCCTCAGCACGCATGCGAACTGATTTAGGACCTTTCATTGTGCTACTTTTTTTAATTTCGGGCTAATTGTTGAGAAAACGCAAAGCTTTCAGCTCCATGTAGGTACCAGCTTTTGTGGGTAAAGCCCCCTACCATCACGTCGTAATCACGTGAAGTTTCGCATTGAAAATGTATACAGGTGAGTGTTTCTTGCCTGTCTTCTCTATGAAGACATGGTTTCCGTGTACCATTTTCATCTCTCGAGCTATATTGAAGCCTGATTAAAATAGCTAATAGATTTCTTGTTCTTTTTGTCTGAGATTATATTGTAATAGCTAGATAGTGTTTAGTAGTGCTGAGGGTTTGCACCTTTGGTGCTTCATTATTATTGTTTTGTTGTTGTTGTTGTTGTTTTTGTTTTTGCTTTATTTAGAAACATCAACTCAATTTGATATTCTCACTGCTGCTAATGCAGCATATGGAACATCAAATTCTCAAACTCAATCAAGTATTATAACTTCTGCAAACTCAGCATATGGAACGACAGAAGCTGCAGAGCTTGAAGAAGTGGCAAATTTAGAAAGTAATGATGCTTATGGAATACACACGCTTGACAAGGATGTGGAATATGCTGAAATTACCAATATATTATAAACAGTGGAGCAATTTTATATTATTGAAAAAAAGCATACCGTAGAATAGATTTATTGTTAGAGGCTCCACAAACTATTAGATACATTGAATGCAATTTTTTTTCCTAATGATACTCTTTGTATATTGTTAATGAGAAATCATGAGAGTTAACAAGTTGTTTGAGATAGTCAAATGTTTACAGGGTTGTAATACACTTATAATAGTCGAGTATTTATAATATAGTATATGCATGGAAATCACATTAACACAAAATACTGTAAACTATTTGATTCCATTCTGTAAAAATAGTCTCTACAAGCAGTTCCCTCAAGCAATATAATAGCTAGCTCATTTCATTTGACCTTAAAAGTTGTACATACTACTTGCTATTACTAAATGTATTGCATTATCACATGAAGATAATCATAAAATTTAAAACAGCATGCTAACTGATAGATAGCGGATTCCACGAAATTTAAGTCATTCACAGATATAGCTGAAAAACATTATGATCATATAAGCTTAGCAGCAGTAATCTGACACAATCATCTCCAGTTCAAACATAGCTCAACTTCACAAACCATTTCTTCATATTACTAGCTACATTATAAACTCTAGCTTTTTTGTTTGTTTTCCATCCAGCTGATCAGGTAACACACATGATTTAGTCATACATTTCACC